>OFFL01000188.1_pt1 | contig 71215 bp, 82 predicted proteins | sample 1521391 | NCBI WGS metagenome assembly OFFL01 (sample SAMEA3504082, study PRJEB24116) | mouse gut metagenome | biome: mouse gut; feature: mouse-associated habitat; material: faeces | place: Denmark | collected 2011
TCAAATCGTAAGGCTAGAAAGTCTTGGAATGCTAATGTTCAAAAAGTAAAACTAGTTGATGATAATGGCCGTGAAACAACAGAGTATGTTTGCACAAGATGCCTTCGCACAATGAAAAAGAGCGAAAATAACTAATTTATCATAATTAAACATTAAAAGCAGGAAGTATTTCCTGCTTTTTTGTTTATATTAAACCATAATATAATATTTTAAACTATAATAATTTAGCATTTATTATATCATTTAATGATTTGAATATCTTTTTTTACTAGATTTCTGTTTATTATACAAATTAATATAAATTATAAAAAATAAAACGGACATAATATATCCATTTTATTTTAAGTAAAATTTTCAGTTTTTCTTTTCATTTTGAGTGTTTTTTGTACAAATTTTTCTAAGAAAAAATTTAATTATCTTTGGTGGGTCAACACAATAAATACGCATAAGCCCTCCGTTTTTTATTTATTTACTATAACCATTACTATACCAAAATCCACATTAAGTTGAATTTGTTTTTTTACTGCCACATTGGAAATTGTTCGTGAAGAGGTTTTGTATATATCGCAATCAAAAAGCTCCCATTTCACCCCTTCTAAGGATATAATATGCACGGTATCTGTAAAAGGTGACAAACTTATTAGACTATTTTCGACTACTGCCAATTTTAAACTATCGGATGTCATATAAATATCACAATCATTGCAATAAGCCACAACATTAATACCATTTTGTACGCATTTTGCCATTATACCCAAATTTGCAAGTACGTGGTCAATTCTTCCGCCCAAAACACCGTAAAAATGCATATTTTTAATCTCGTTGGCTAAAAGATAATTTACTGCAATTTCCATATCGCTTTCGTCTTTTTCCACGTTAAGCAGAATTTGCTTGTCACAACTTATAACTCCTTGGACGCTATCCTTATCCCCGACAAAAATATCACAATAGGGTGTTTTATCGTATCCGCCGTCAACACCGACAATATAATCTGCAATAATTTTGCCTTTATACCTCTCGCCATTAAGCACAACAGCAGCAATGGTGTTATTATTTGCTTTTAAATTTTCAAATTTACTCATATTTAAATTTTACCTTTTATTTTAGCAATTTCGTCTGCAGGGTCATTGCTTTTAAATACCGCACTGCCTGCAACCAAAATATTTACACCACTGTTTCTTACTTGCTCGGCATTGGCACTACTTACTCCGCCGTCTATTTCGATATCTATATTTATATTATTTTTGTCTATATAATCTTTTAACTCTTTTGCCTTATCCAATACACTTCCTATAAATTTTTGTCCACCAAACCCCGGAAACACACTCATCAAAAGCACCATATCTATATCGTTAATATACGGATACACCAAATCAAGCGGTTTATCGGGATTTAAAACCAAGCCACATTTTGCTCCTTTTGATTTAATTATTTCTATACCTTTTGCAACATCTTTTGATGCTTCGGGATGAAAGGTCACAATATCAGCACCACTATCTACAAAACTACCGACATATTTTTCCGGCTCTATTATCATAAGGTGTACATCAAGCGGAACAGTGCTGTATTTTTTTATTGCAGCAACCATTGGCATTCCAAATGTAATGTTAGGAACGTATACACCATCCATAACATCAACATGTATCAAATCTGCACCCCAAAAACATGCGTCTTTAACACTTTTTCCCATATTAGCAAAATCGCCTGATAAAATTGATGGCGATACTTTATATTCAGTCATACCTTTTTCTCCATTTTTCCATTAAGTCATTGTATAATGCAACATATCTATCATACCTATCTTTACTAAGTTTACCTTGTTCCACAGCACATTTAACGGCACAACCGGGCTCTACCAAATGATTACAGCCGTTAAATTTACAATTACAGGCAAACTCGTCAAAATCGGTAAAATAAGTTGATAAGTCATTTGGATTCATATTTTCGAGTTCTAAAACAGAAACCCCGCAAGTATCCGCAAGACGTATACCGTGACCTATATCGAAAATTTCCACATTTCGCGTAGTATGTCTGCCACGCTCAATCTTTCGTGATAGCTCGCCTGTTTCCAACATTTGTCTGCCGACTATGCAGTTTATTATCGATGATTTACCCGTTGCCGATTGTCCTGCCATGCTTACATAATTATTTGACATCAACCCGATAAGTTTATCTATACCTTCGCCTGTTAAACTGCAAACATAACATATATCACACAAATTGTCATAAGACACTTCCACATTATGCTTAAAATCGTCATCCATCAAGTCAATTTTATTTACACACAAAATAGGCGTTATGTTTTGTTTTATACAATTTATCAACAACTTATCTACAAGATAAAAATCCGGACGAGGACTTGGAGCAATGCAAATGACTATCATATCGATATTTGTAATGTAAGGTCTAGTGATTTTATTTTTTCTTGGCAAAATCTTTTCGATAGCACCTTTGCCCTTGCCAAAATCAACAAACTCTACATAATCTCCTATAAAAATGTCTCCGTCAAGCCTTAACTTGCCACGACCGTTACACAAAATGACTTCGCCGTCCGCAAGCACATTGTAGCTTCCGCCCACACCTTTTATTACTTGTCCTTTTCGCAAATTTTTATCTTTCATTTTACTCCGTTTAAAATATTATTTTTGCAGTATGTTATATATTTAACACTGACGTGTTTTAAAATTAGGTTTTAATAAATTTCTGTTAGTTTTTCAAAATTTTCCTACGCAGCTGACCGCAAGCGCCCTCGATATCGCTACCCATAGTTCGCCTTATCGTTGCGGATATTCCGTTTTTATCAAGCACTTTCAAAAAAGCTTGTACAGGCTCTTTTCCACTTGATTGCAAGCCTTTTTCTTTTACATAATTAAGATTAATCAAATTTACATGGCATGGCAAACCTTTTAAAAGCAAAGACAATTCTTTTGCACAGTCAACGCTGTCATTTACACCTTTTATCATTGAATATTCAAAAATAATGCGTCTGCCTGTTTTGTCAAAATAATATTTGACGGCTTTTAAAATTTCATCTATATTATAGGCTTTATTAATAGGCATAATTTGACCGCGTATCTTATCATTTGGCGCATGTAATGAAATTGTTAGAGTAACGCCGCCCAAATCATCCGCCAAATTATAAATTTTGTCGCAAAGCCCGCAAGTACTCAAAGAAATGTTACGTTTACTTATATTAATGCCGTTTGCATCGCTAATCATATTAATAAATTTTATTACATTGTCGTAATTGTCAAGAGGCTCGCCGCTACCCATAAGCACTATATTTGTAATCTGCCTATCGCCATTGCCCAAATCGTTATTTACGGCAAGTACTTCGCCTACCATTTCGCCCGCAGTCAAATTGCGTACAAGTCCGTCCAATCCCGATGCACAAAATGCACAATTCATACGGCAACCTACTTGAGTGCTAATACAAATCGTATTTCCGTACTTGTACGACATCAATACACCTTCTATTATATTGCCGTCTTGCAATGCAAAAATGTACTTTCGGGTGCCATCCTTTCCAGAAACTAGTTTTTTGTAAACGGAAACTTGATTTTCGCTAAAATCTTCCTTTAATTTTTGCACTAATGTATTAGGCAAATTTGACATTTTTTCAAATTTTACCCCTTTATGCAACCAACCGTAAATTTGTTTAGCACGAAATTTCGCTTGTCCGATTGTTGCCAAATAATCTATCCAATCATTCAAATCAAAATCCAACGCGTTTAACATTTTATCAACCTCGCAATAAAAAATCCGTCCAAACCGTCACTGCTAGGCAAAAGTTGTATGTAACCGTCATTTTTAAAAGGTATAGGCATAACCTCTAATTTGACATCATTTCTTTCCTTTAAAATCCTGCCGACAATATTATAATTTTCCTCCCTAAGAATGGTACATGTAGAATAAATTATGTGTCCGCCGACTTTAGTATAGTTTATCGCATTATTCAACAGTTTGTATTGTATTTCACTTAATGCCAAAATATCGTCATAACTTTTGTTCAAATAAATATCAGGTTTTTTACGTGCAACACCAAACCCGCTACAAGGACTATCACACAACACCAAATCAAATTTATTTTTTAATTTATCGTCAAATTTTGTTCCGTCCATTACAATGGCATTTATATTATCCGCACCCATACGTGTGCTGTATTCTTTTATTTTTTCCACACGATTAGGATAAATATCGCATGAAGTTATATTCAAATTATTTGCAAGCTCGCTCATATAAACCGACTTACCACCCGGACTTGCACACATATCCAATACTGTATTGCCGTCTTGAACATTTGCAGCTTTGCAAACAATCATACTTGACGGAGATTGATATGTAATAAAGCCATTATCAAATAACTCACGTATATCCTTATTGTTTTTTATAAAATATCCGTTATAATCGCTGGTTGTATAAATTACATTCAATTTTTTTAGTTTTTCTTCCAATTTATCAGCTGTAATCTTTTTTGAATTTACTCTTATGTGCTCAAAATCAAACGATTGCGTTTTTAAAATGTCTATTGCAATTTGCTTTTTATATTGTTTAAACAAACATTCAATATACCATAAAGGCACGCTGTATTCTATTGAAAGAGCTGTTTTTTCCTCTTTTGGCAACGTAAACTGTTTATCCACCGCAGCCTTCAATGTGGCATTTACAAAGCCTGCAATCTTAGGTTTTTTTGCATAAGTTGTAAGATTAACCATTTCATTTACAACAGCAAATGCAGGCACACTGTCGATAAACTTTAACAAATACAATCCCAATTTTAAAATAACAAGTATTTTTCCACTAGGCTTATTTTGGCAAAGCTCGCCGATATAATACTCCAATGTTATATTTTTTTCCAATGTACCGTAAACAAGTTTTGTAAGCAAAGCACGATTATCCGCCTTGTCCAAAACTTCGGAAAGTAAAATATTGCTGTAGGCGTTCTCGCGGAACACCTTGTCCAATATATCAAAAGCCAATCTAAAATCTTTGTTCATTTACTCTCCTAATCACATTTAAAGCTTACTATTACTCAAACACGTTGTTTTGCTCAATTTTATGACCTAACAAATAATCTTTTACACTCATTTTTTTTGCATTTGGGGCTTGTATAATATCTATATTTACAAATCCATTGCCGCAAGCGACAATCAAATTATTTTTATCGCATTTTACTATTTCGCCGCAGCTACCCGAACAATCGCATTCACAAACGCTGACCTTATGAATTTTATATATCTTCCCGTCAAGGCTTGTAAATGCACAAGGCCAAGGATTCATACCTCTAACGAAATTTTTTATCTCCGAAGCACTTTTACACCAATCGATTTTTCCGTCTGCCTTGCTTAGCATCTTGCAAAAAGTCGCTTGGCTATGGTCTTGCGGAGTGAACGTTGCTGAGGCGCTTTCAATCAAATCAAGAGCTTTCAATATGCTATCTGATGCCAACAAACTAAGCCTGTCAAACAATTCTCCCGCGGTTTCGTCCTCTGCGATTGCAGTTTTATCCGCAAACAAAATATCTCCGCTATCCACTTCATAAGCGGTTTGCATTATCGTAACACCCGTCTCCTTTTCGCCGTTTATCACACACCATTGAATAGGACTGCTTCCGCGATATTTAGGTAGCAAACTTGCGTGTTCGTTAATAACCCCATATTTAGGCACGGCAAGCAAATCTCTGCTTAAAATTTGCCCAAAGGCACAGGTAACCATAATATCCGGGTTTAAATTTTTTATATCTTGTAGCCCATCACGGCTGATTTTTTCGTATTGCAACACATTAAGTCCCAACTCCAAAGCAGCTTGCTTTACGGGAGACGGGGTTAAAACGCCACGATTCCTCGGTCTGTCAGGCTGTGTGACAACCGCTATAATCTCGTGTTTTGACTGTGCAATTTTTTTTAAACTTGGCACTGCAAAATCGGGTGTGCCTAAAAAAATCAATCTCATTAAATAATCCTTATTGGTAAAACATTTTTAAATGTTTATTATAGTTTCTTTCTGCTAACTTTGCCTTTATATTCCTTATCGTAAAACAATACGCCTTGCAAATGGTCAGTTTCGTGAAAAACCGCGCGTGCAGGTAATCCCTCACATTCCAGCAACATTTGTTTACCGTATCTATCGCAGTACTTTACTTTTACAAAGTTAGGTCTTGCTACATAGCAATTTTTACCCTCTACGCTAAGGCAACCTTCCACACCTATCTGTTCGCCTGAAGTCTCCAATATTTCCGGGTTAATCAACTCCACATAAAAATCGCCAACCTCTATTACGACAACTTGTCTTAAAATACCTACTTGAGGTCCTGCAAGACCTACTCCGTCCGCTTTATTCATAGTTTCTCTCATATCGTCAAGTAGTTTGCCTAATTTTTCGTCAAACACTTCCACAGGTCTGCATTTTTTTCTTAAAATAGGGTCTCCGTCCTTTACTATATCTCTAACTGCCATATTTTCTCCTTTAACTCATATTTTGCGGATTGATTTCCACAAAAACACTGTTACCTTGTTTATTATTGTCTACTATTTGATAAATTTTTCCCAATATTTCGCTCTCAAATTGCCTTTTTATCCTAAGTACAATTTGATATCTATATTTATTTTGAATTTTATTTATAGGCGATTTCATCGCCTGCATATACACAAATTCTTTAAAATATTCGGCTTTTAAATCTTTTAAGCAATCGTAAATCTTTTTTGTGCAATTCAAGCTTTTTTCTTCCGTCTCATTTGTAACCAAAACCCTTACAATAGTTGTAAACGGAGGGAAATTAGTCACTTGCCTTGTATTTAACTCTTTATCGAAAAAACCTTTATAATCATAGTTTTTTACAAAATTAAATAAGTAATGTTTAGGCGAATAGGTTTGTATGATAACTTCGCCAAGCTTGTCCTTTCTGCCAGCTCTTCCCGAAACCTGAGTGATTAGTTGAAATGTTCGCTCACACGCCCTATAATCACTAAAATACAAGCTCATATCCGCATCAAGCACGCCTACCAAAGTAACGTTTGGGAAGTCATGCCCTTTTACAATCATTTGTGTACCTACAAGTACCTGTGCTTCCCCTCTGCGAAAAGCCCCTAAAATATCAAGATAGGCCGTTTTTGTAGTGGTAGTATCATTGTCCATTCGCAAAATTTTGACATCTTCTCCAAGCAAATTTTGCAATTCCCTCACAACTTTTTCAGTGCCTATTTTGCCCTGTTTTATGCTTTCACTGTGACAGTTAGGGCACATATCGAGCGGTTTAAATCTTTTGCCGCAATAATGGCACTTTAGCATATTATCTTCCTTATGATAAGTAAGTGCAATATCGCAATCGGTGCATTTTGCAATATAACCGCAACTCTTGCATTGCATATACGATGCGTATCCCCGTCGGTTGATAAACACCATTGCTTGATTTCCGTTTTTTACTGCATCTTTCAATTTTTGTTGAAACTCCATTGAAAAAACGGAAAAATTACCCGTCCTAAGTTCTTGTGCCATATCCACGATTTGTATTTGCGGCATACCGTTTTTGGATATTCTTTGATTCATTTCCGCAAGACCTATTTTGTTTAGCCTCGCGTTGTTGTAGCTTTCCACGCTAGGTGTAGCACTGCCCAAAACTACTTTACAGTTATTGTATTTTGCCCTAAATTCGGCAACTTCCAATGTCCTAAATCTTGGGTTTGACTCGCTTATGTAACTGCTGTCGTGCTCTTCGTCGATAATAATTATCCCCAAATTTTCAAGCGGTGCAAATATGGCAGAACGTGCACCGACAACTATTTTCGCATCGCCGTCATAAATTCTTCGCCACTCGTCAAACCTTTCCCCGTCCGAAAGCCCGCTGTGCAACATTGCTATATCGTCACCGAATCTTGAACGAAAAACTCTTAAAATTTGCGGTGTCAAAGATATTTCAGGCACAAGTGCAATAGCGGTTTTGCCCGATTTTAAAGCATTTTCGATAAGAGACATATAAACTTCCGTCTTACCGGAGCCTGTCACTCCGTGCAAAAGCACAACACATTTGTCACTGTTATTTATTTGCTCTATAGCACTTTTTTGTGTATTTGTAAGTTCAACTTTATCCGCATTTTTATCCGTATCGGCAAGCGGTTTTCTTAGCACCTCTTGCTTATTTTTTACTATTATGCCTTTTTGCACAAGACTATTAATTACACTTGGGGAAAACTCCGTATTAAGCACGGTCAAATACTCTCCGCCGTTTGCAAGCCTATCTATTATCGCATGCTGACTTTTTGCACGAGGGCTTATTAATGACTTAAATGCCTCAATATCTTCCCCCGCAAGTGTACAAAACTCCCTTTGCAAAGCCTTTATTTTATTACCTCGCAATTTAGACGGAATAAAAAGCCTTAATACATCTACAAAACGCAAATAAAATTTGTCTTTCATAAACTCCGCCAAAGCAATCATTTCAGGCTTAATCAAAGGGTTTTCATCAAGTTTTTTTATAATTTCTTTTAATTTAAAGTTGCCGTCGCTACAATCTGTTATTTTTATGCAAAAGCCCTCAATACTTCTACTGCCGAACGGAACAAGTACCCTGTCGCCCACCGTCAGTTCAAAATTTGAGGGAATCAAGTAATCAAATATTTTATCAACTTCACTATTAGATATATCAACTATAACTTTTGCAATCATAATCTATTGTACCTATAACAATAAGCGGTTTACAAGTCCAACATATTGTCAACTATTATTTTTGCGACATCGTCTTTTGACATTTTATCAAAATCTTTAACACTATTTTTTGTGATAATCGTTACAATATTACTATCGACATTAAAGCCCGCACCTTCCTTTGTAACATCGTTTGCAACTACCATATCCGCATTTTTCTTAGCAAGTTTGCCTTTAGCATTTTCAATCAAATTTTCTGTTTCTGCGCTAAAAATCACAAGCTTTGTGTCCATCTTATTTTTACCGACCGCGGCTGCAATATCGGGGTTTTTAACAAGCTCCAAAACCAAATTTTCACTTTTTATTTTGTTACTTGCCACTTGCTTTGGCCTGTAGTCGCTTGGTGCGGCAGCCATTATAACATAATCCGCTACTTTTGAATTATCCAAAACGGCGTCATACATTTGCATTGTTGTGCTTACTCCTACTACCTTGTCAAGCTCCGGAATTTTTACACTTACCTTACCCGCAACAAGCGTAACTTGTGCACCGCGTTTTTTACATTCCTTGCAAATTGCAATGCCCATCTTGCCGCTTGAATGATTTGTAATAACCCTAACTGCATCGATAGCTTCCTCTGTACCGCCGCAAGTTATCAAAACTTTTTTGCCTGCCAAATCCTGTTTGCCACACAAAAGTTCGCATACTTTTTTTACTATAACATCAGGCTCTTGCATTTTACCGACACCTATATCTCCGCAAGCAAGTCTACCGCTAATCGGCTGCACTTGAGCAAAACCAAGTTCCTTCAATTTTTTTAAATTGCTTATGCAAATTTCATTGGTGTACATATTGGTGTTCATTGCGGGACAAATCACTTTAATTGCCCTTTTTGCGGCTGCTATGGTTGTCGTTAACATATCGTCTGCAATGCCGTTTGCAATCTTGCCAATAATATTATAGGTTGCAGGAGCAATCAAAAATAAATCCGCTTTTTGTGCAAGCGAAATATGCTCAATTTCAAACTTTTCTATTTTTTGAAATGTATCTACCACGACTTGTCTATGCGACAAGGATTCGAAAGTCTTTGGACTCACGAATTCCGTTGCATTTTTTGTCATGATAACATCTACACATGCCCCAAGTTTTACAAGACGGCTTACAATATCGCAAGCTTTGTAGCAAGCAATACCGCCTGTCACGCCAAGGACAATATTTTTTCCGCTTAGCATTAGTGATGCCTTGAGATTACGACTTTACCTTCGTAAACTTCTTTAGCAGCAACGCTGATTGGCTTTTTATGTGTGGCTTCCAAATAATCCGCCTCTTGAGTTACAAGTTGTTTTGCACGGTTAGCAACACCCATAACCAAAGCGTATCTACACTCTGCCTTTTTAATTAGTTTGTCAATTGGTGGCTCTATCATCATAAAGCATACCCTCCTAAAATTGTTTATATTTAATTTGCGTTTACGCATTAATTACTTAATAGTTACAACTTTTAACATTTTATTGATTTGATTAAATAAGCTGTTCGATTAGTTTTTTATTGCTCTCGTAATGTACTTTTAGTTTTTCGCATTTTACAATGTTTATAAATTCCTCGGCACAAGTATCAATATTATCGTTTATAATCAAATAGTCATAGTGTACTGCCTTTGCGATTTCCTCTTTTGCCTTACCGAATCTTTTTGCAACTTGTTCTGCGGTTTCCGTGCCTCTGCCTACAAGCCTAGCGTGCAAAGTTTCCAAATCTTTCGGAACTATAAATATCAAAACCGCATCGGGCATTTTACTTTTTACTTCAAACGCTCCCTCGGTATCAATCTCAAGCACAACATCATTACCTGCATTCAAATTCATTTCCACAAATTGCTTGGATGTACCGTAATACTCGTCGCCGTAAACTTGCTTTGACTCCAAAAGTTCCCCATTTGCAATCATATTTTTTACTTGTTCTTTGGTTTTGAAAAAGTAATTTACTCCATCCACTTCCATATTACGCGGTTGCCTTGTAGTAACGGATATAGACAAAACAAAATCAAGCCCTTTCTTTTTCACTTCGGCAAGCAATGTACCTTTACCGGCTCCCGATGGTCCACTTAAAACAATCAACAGTCCTTTTTTCATATTACCCTCGATTTTTGACATATAATTTTATGAATACTCAAGATAAACTTATTCGATATTTTGAATTTGTTCTCTTATTTTTTCAATTTCGGTTTTCAGTGTCAAAACATAATTACTAACCGATAAATCGCTGCATTTAGAGCCTATTGTGTTTGACTCCCTATTCATTTCCTGTGTAATGAAATCCAAACTTCTGCCTATAGCACCTTTATTTTGTGTAATCTCCTTAAAATGTGCGATATGTGCATTAAGCCTTGTAAACTCTTCGTCAGTTGCTACTTTATCTGCATAGAAAACTATTTCGTTCATAAGCTTATTTTCGTCAATCTGCACATCGCCAAGGGCTTCTTGAACTCTGTTCCTCAATTTATCACGATAATTTTTTACCTGAATAGGTGCATATTCTTGAATTTTTGCCACAACTTCCGTTAAAATATCCAACTTTTCAAGCAAGTTATTTTCGATTTTGTTACCTTCAACCGACCTCATCGCAACAAGGTTATCCAAAGCAATGTCAAGCGCATTTATTATAAGCTTTTGAGTAAGTTCGTTGTCAATAGTACTTTCGTCCTCTTCGATTATTCCTTTTAACTCAAACAAATTGCTTACATTTACATTGTTTTCGATATTGTATTTATTAGAAATATCTTGAGCGATACCTAAATATTTTGCAACCAAACTGTCGTTAAAAGTTATGTTATCTTGCTCGCCCGTCAAATTTTGATAATTTACAAAAATATCAAGGTGTCCTCTTGCAATGCGGCTTTTTATATGGTTACGTATGCTATCTTCAAAAGATATAAGCAGTCTTGGCAATTTTATTCCCAAATCCAAAAATCTATGGTTGACGGATTTAATCTCCACCACTATTTTCAAGTTGTTTTCCTCAACTTCTCCCTTACCATAACCGGTCATACTTAACATAAATAATCTCCTAACCTACATTAGCCTTTAAAATATATTTTTACTGATATATTTTAACACAAAATTATTAATATTACAAGTAAAGTATACTAAATATTTAAAATAAAAAAGTATTTAAACTTTTTTCGACTGTTTTTACGGCAGTTTATTACAAAATATGCAAAAATTTTAACAAAAAATGACTTTGAAATCAAAGCCATTTTTTTGTTTTATTTGTTAATCAAAATATTGTGATCTTTTATTTTCATAGCTGTTAGTTATTAAAACATTAAAAGAAATTTCATCCCTCAAAATTTATCTTTGCAAAAAACTCTTGCTCTGTCCAAAGCTCAACACCTAGTTTTTTTGCCTTGTCAAGTTTTGAGCCCGCATCCGCACCGTAAACAACGACATTTACGTTTTTAGACACACTGTCGGATACACTGCCACCGTTATCGATAATAAGTTGTTTAGCCTTTCCTCTAGGTATGGAAATACTGCCTGTCAAACAAATATTCACACCTGTTAAAACACCCTCTTTTTGTTCTTTAAACTCGATTTTCACACCCTTTTTCAACAAATTGTCAATCAATTTTGCAGATGTTGGCTCTTTAAAATAATTATAAACACCTGTCGCCATAATTTCGCCAAAATCGTCCAAATTCAGCAAATCTTCTACCGTTGCGTTTTGCAAATTTTCCAAAGACTTAAACTTATCCGCAAGCTGTTTTGCAGACTTTTTTCCTATGTTTGCAATGCCTAAAGAATAAATAAAATTATCCAATGTCGTATTTTTACTCTGCTCAATAGCATTTAAAATATTGTTGACCTTTTTATCCTTAAAACCTTCTGCTTGAAAAAGTTGGTCGGCTGTTAAATCGTACAAATCGTCTATATCCCTTAAAAAACCTAAATTGTAAAGTTGCAATATGGTTTTTTCGGAAAGTCCTTCTATGTTCATTGCCTCTCTACTTGCAAAATGGTCAAGACGGGAAATATGAACAGCACCGCAATTATCTTTATTTGTGCAATAAACAAATGCTCCGTCCACTTTTACATCCCCTCCGCAAGACGGGCATTTATCCGGTGGCAAAATAGTCTTTCCGTCATTATCTTCGGCAACACCCAAAATTTCGGGTATTACGTCATTACTACGCCTTACAAAAACTCTACTGCCAATCTTAACTCCTTTTTTTGCAATATCGTCAAGGTTGTTAAGCGTTGCCCTCGAGACAGTTGCACCGCACAACTCTACAGGCTCCAATACGGCAAGCGGATTTAATTTTCCTGTTCTTGATACTTGCCATATCACGTCTTTTAAAATTGTTGTAACTTCTTCTGCCTCGTATTTATAAGCAATCGCCCAACGAGGAGACTTTTCTGTAAAACCAAGTTCTGTCCTATATTTTTGTTCGTTAATTTTGACAACAGCACCGTCAATCAAATAATCAAGCGAGTTTCTTTTGGACTCGATTTCGTTTATAAGTGCAATAATATCAGTCATATTGTCCGCGTACTTAACAAAATCACCGATTCTGAATTTGTTTTGCACCAAAAATTCGACCATATCTTTTTGGCTGTCAAAATTAATATCCGAATAGCTAACGCTGTAAGCCATAAAATCCAAGTGCCTATCCGCAGTAACTTTAGGGTCAAGATTTCTAAGTGCACCTGCTGCGGCATTCCTTGCATTTTTTAATGGTATGTCGTGTGTATTATTGTATTTTTCAAGCTCGGACAACCTCATTATACACTCGCCCTGAACTTCGATTTCTCCTTTAAATGGGATAGTCAAAGGTATAGTACGTATAGTTTTTGCCCCGCTTGTAACAACTTCTCCCTTAACGCCGTTACCACGAGTAGTTGCCCTTACCAACTCTCCGTTTTTATATGATAAATTTACGGTAAGACCGTCATACTTAAACTCTACCGAGCAAAGCATTTTATCGATATTAAGCGAATTGGTGCACCTTGTCCACCAACTTTCCAATTCTTCCGTCGATTGACTTTTTGCAAGCGAATAAAGCCTTTGTTTATGTGTATAGCTGTCAAATTGTTTTAACAACTCTCCTCCGACCCTGTGTGTTGGGGAATCCGGCAATACGACCCCGCTACTTTTTTCCAACTCAACAAGTTCGTCGTATAGCACATCATATTCCTTATCCGAAACAATAGGCTCATCCAAAGTATAATATCTGTAAGCATACTCATTTAACTTTTGTACCAATTCAGTCATTCTTTCCATAATCTTACCTATACCCGTTTAATATAATTAATATCGATTTTCGTGTGGTTTACGCACTTTTTTGCCAAAATTTTTATTATAGTTCCTAATTATAAAAATAAATTTTTATTTAAATTTAATCACGCAAGTTTACAACAAACCATATATCTATTTTTTCAATTCTATTGGTGCAAGTGTTAAGTTGAAATTTTTATTTCCTAGTTTTGCAAACAAAATTGTTGCGGTATTTCCGTCCATTGCCACAATGACACCCTCGCCGTACCTTGCATGTACAACAGCACTTCCAACATTAAACTTACTTATGTCTTTACTCAAATTCGGTTTGATTGTGTTAGGCATTGTATTAGGTCTTTCCCTTGCAATATTAGCATACTCCGAAGTCTTAAGTGGAGTAAACTTTGCAGGGTCTTTTTGGATAAGTCCTGCCTCTTGCACAAACCTGCTTACCATATTGTATTCTACTTTTCCAAATCTGTACCTATTGCCTGCACTTGTCAAATAAAGTCTGTCTTGCGCTCTTGTTATGGCAACATACATACAGCGACGCTCCTCTTCCATTTCCATAGGGTTGCCCAGCGCTCTGCCGCTTGGGAAAATATTTTCTTCCAACCCCACAATAAATACGACTTTGTACTCCAAGCCTTTTACACCATGTACCGTTGCAATAGTTACGTAATCGTCAAGGTCTTCTTCATCTCCGTCGCTAACAAGCGAAATAGATTGCATAAAGTCTTCCAATGTAGCACCTTTGTTTTGCTCGCAGTACTCATGAATTATTGTCATAAATTCGTCAATATTTTCAAGTTTGTTTTTATCTTCTGCATTATCGATATCGTAAGCAGAGTAAAAATCAACTTTTTCAATCAAATACTTTGCAAAATCTTCAAAACTTTTATCGAGTTTTGCTCTCATTAAATCTACAATCAATTCGGTAAATTTTGCAAATTTATCTCTCATTGCCTTGCTTAAAACGGTATTGTTTTCAATATCTAGCAACGCATCAATCATACTTTGTCCGCTTACGCTGCAATACTCTCTAAGCCTTTGTATTGCAGTATCACCAATGCCGCGTTTAGGAAAATTAATAATTCGCACAATACTTTCGCTGTCAAGAGGATTTGCAACCATTCGCAAATACGCGATTGTATCCATAATCTCTTTACGGTCGTAAAACTTAAAGCCACCGATAAGCTTGTAATTTATGCCGTACATATTCATTTTTTCCTCAAAATTACGTGTAAGGCTGTTAAGTCTTACCAATATTGCAAAATCGCTCAAATTATAGCCGTTATAGTCGCAAAGTTTTCGTATCTCGCCAAGCACATAGTCTACTTCTTCCTTATCGTTGTAGCAAGACTTGTACTCAACTTTTACCCCCTTTTCGCCGCCTGTCCAAAGCTCTTTGCCCATCCTTTGTTTGTTTTGAGCAATGACTTTGTTTGCGCAATCAAGAATATTTTGAGTACTACGATAGTTTTGTTGCAATTTGTAGATTCTGCAATTAGGATAAACTTTTTGAAAATTCAAAATATTACCTACTTCCGCACCTCGCCAACCGTAAATACTTTGGTCGTCATCCCCTACAACAAACAAATTACCATGCTTAAAAGCAAGCATACGTACAAGTAACATTTGGATTTTGTTTGTATCCTGAAACTCGTCAACATGTATGTACTTAAATCTTTCTTGATATTTGCTCCTAACCTCAGGAAATTCCTTAAAAAGTTGTACCGTTTTTAGCATTAAATCGTCAAAGTCCAAAGCGTTGTTATCCCTAAGTTCCTTTTCGTATCGTAAATAAACTTCCTTTATCAAATCGGTGTTTTTTCCGCCTAGCGCCAAGCAATACTCGTCGATTGATGCCCCCATATTTTTAACATTGCTTATATGACTTCGTATATTTTTTGCGTCCTTTTCCTCCACATTAAGGCTTTTTAAAATTCTGGTAACCACTCTTGCGGAATCAGAGGCCGTAAAAATAGAAAAATTGGAGGTATATCCTAGATTTTCAATTTCATAGCGTAAAACTTTGGCACAAAAACTGTGGAAAGTAGATACCCAAATATCACTTCTACCCGTTATTTTTTGCACTCTTTCAAGCATTTCTCTTGCAGCTTTATTAGTAAAAGTTATTGCAAGAATGTTGTATCCGTCCACACCTTTTTCGTCAAGCAAATAGGCAATCCTATGTGTTAAAACACGTGTTTTCCCGCTGCCCGCACCCGCAAGCACCAAAACTTGACCTTCTGTATCGTAAACAGGTAAAAGTTGTTCGCTGTTAAGTAATTTGCTGTAATCCATATATAATACCTTTAATTTTATACAAATGTTTTCATAAATTTACCCGCACTTTTGCACGGGTAAAAAATCAAATAATGCTGTAATTTCTAAGTTCGTTTTCAAGCGCTTTTACTTGGCTGGTGTATGCCCTGTTAGCGATAAGCGCATATTTAAGTCCGAGCCACAACGATTTTATAAGCATTACATTGTTACTTTCGATAGCAAAATATAAGCCCTCTAAAATCACGTAAATTTCACGTCTTGCCTCGTCCGATAAAGTTTTGTCGCCAACTAGTTGGTCGCTTATTGAAATAATGTTGCTGTTTAACAAGTCAACTAATTCACGCGGTAAATTTTTATACTGCACATTACTGTTTCCGCTGTCGACCACTCTATCCTTTTGGCTAAGCAACCTTTCAAATGCTTGAACATACGGCAATACTATCCCCAAACAAAAATCATTGAAACTGTCCGAAATATTAACCCTGGGGAAAGTATTTTTCAAAAAATTCAAATATTCGATATTTCCTCTGTCAATGTCAAACAGGATTTTGGTAACAAGTACTATAATCTTATAATCGTCATCAGGCATCCTAATCCTACCGCTTGCCATACTTTCGTTAAAAATGCTGTTAAAATCAAAGTTTTGATTTGCATGCTTTACGGCAAAAAACAAAGGCTCGTTAGTAGTAACAAACTTCAAAATTTTTGTAATGATATCATTAGACATTATAAAATTGGAACGCTCTAATTCAAGATACAACAATTTAAAAGATTTGATAAGTTCTTCATTTGAATTTTTCATATTCTGCCTCCATTGTTATCATTTTACCATAATAATAATAATAATGCAAGTAATTGTCATTTTTTCTTGCAAATTTACTTTTAATAGTGTATACTAATACTAACAAAAAAAATTTGCATATTCAATTTTGTACTGCAATATAGTTATATATGTAATACATTATCGGAGGTATATATGAAATCAGTTCAAATCAAATTAAAATTAGCTGAACACGTTAAATCTTTTGTTCAAAAAGTGGCAATGTTTCCGGGCGAGCTTGACTTGCGCTCTGGCAGATATGTTGTAGATGCAAAAAGCATACTTGGTATTTTCAGCTTGGATTTATCAAAGCCAATAACTCTTGAAATTTACGACAATGACTGCGAAGAATTACTAAAAAGCTTAGAGGAGTTCATCATAAAATAATGCAATTAAAAGACAAGGCACTTAACAAAGTTATTCTGCTTTTTGTTATGGACTGCATGGAAATCCCTTTGAAAATCGATACATTAACTGAAATTTGCGATGCAAACAAGTGGGTCGGTTTTATGGATTGTAAAGATTGCGTCGTTGACCTTATCGAAGTTGGACATATAGTAGACATAAGCAAAAATAACGAGAGATTATATACATTATCAAATAAAGGCAAGGAATGTTTGAGTATTTTTTATAAGGAAATACCTCTTTCCAAGCGTGACGAAATCAAGGCAACGGTAAAAGAACAACGTTGCCATTATCGCCGTTTGCAAGATTATTTTAGCGATTATTTTATGAATGACGATGGTTCATATACTGTTATTTTGCGTATTGACACCCCTGCCCAACCGCTTTTGGATTTAAGGCTTTGTGTTCAAAACAAAGCACGTGCAAAATGGCTTTATAAAAATTGGATAGACAAAGCCCCAAGTGTTTATGAATTTTTGCACTCGCAATTATTGGAATAAACAAATATAAGTGGATATTTATATTCACTTTTTATTTTTAAATGCAAAATTTTACGATAAATTTTTAATTATAAAATTTCAAGCAAAAATTAAATTTTACTACCGAAATATTAGGAGAAATTATGTACAGTTACAAAACAAAGGGTGTTTGCTCTCACGAAATTTTATTTGATATCAAAAACAACACTATTACCGACCTAAAAATAGTAGGCGGTTGCCGCGGCAACACTCAAGGTTTGGCAAAACTTGCAATAGGCAGAAATATAGACGATATAATAACTCTTTTAAAGGGCATTAAATGCCGTGGCAACACAAGTTGTCCCGACCAACTTGCCCAAGCATTGGAAATTTACAAAGCACAAAATAATTAAAAAATAATCTTTCTAAAATTTAGAAAGATTATTTTTATACTTTATTTAATTTTAATAATGTCAAATTTTCTTTTAAAGTGTTATTAAATACCTCACACACTTCTGCAAAACTAGAAACTTATGTTGCCGTCATTGCATATAATTTCGACCGATTGTTCTTTTCCGAGCCATTCGGTATCTTTTACTATCGAATCCCATTGATTTTTTGTTCCGTTAAATTTAATTTTTTGAAGATTAGTAAAACCTATAAATGCCGATTTTCCTATCCTTCTTACCCGATTGTCAATTTCTATAGTATCGCTTTGATTGGTTATGCAAAATGCGTAATCTTCAATAGCAGTTGTTTCAGGTGGTAAAACATTTGTCAAACCGAGTATCAATATATTGTTAACTGTCATTAAAAAGTGACCATTGTCCTTTGTGACATAGTTTTCTACATCTTCATTTAAAGTTATATTGGAAATATTGTATTTTCCTAATTCCTGTATAGAGTTTAACGGTATAAAACTATAGTCAACATCGTCCAATGTGTCAATACTCATATTACCTGCTTTTATATTAAATAGAAAATCTTGATAAATACCAACTTTGTCAAATGTGGAGTTTTGAATATTAAATTTAGCGGTTTGTTCTATTTTATTCCCCCACCAATCTGTAAATTTGTACTTTATACCATTTTTATCAGCATCATCAATCATTCTTTTTTCGATAATCTTTTTATAAACACTACCGTCCTTATACTTTATATCGGCAATAATTTCCGAAGCTTTGTACATTGTAACTTCCTTAGGCAAAAATTCCAATTTTTTAATATCTTTTTTATTATCATATCTATCGTCGTCGCAATGTTTTGGGTCAAATAAAACCATATTTACTTTCTTATCAAGGTCAAACTCTATCCTTATGTATTTATAAACTAGTTTCTCAAGTTTTTCTTCCAATTCAAATTCCTTTTTAGCATCTCCAAACAAATCGTTCAAATCATCTTCGTCAAAATCAAAATCGTCATCTTTTGCTCGCACTATCCCAGCATTACTGTCGTCGCCCGATAATTGTTTTATTTTATCTTTAAGTTTAATATAATCATTGCTGAAATATTCCCATATATAATCCGATTGCTCGTAAGGTTTACCTAGCACTTGTTTAACATAGTACATATCGTCTCCGATATTAATTTTATCAACTTTGCCCGTTTTAAACACATTTAACATACTGCCAAATACCGAACCGATGACAATAACGGAAACAGCAATGACTGAGGTAATAATGATTGCCAAAACCTTTTTTCTGTTCATAGTTTTTCTTTTTGCATCTACTCGTTTTAAAGCTGAGTAACTATCCAAAATTTTTATTTCGTAAAAGATTTTAAACGATACATAAATTAAACCGACTATGCCGTAAAATATACTTAAAATAAAACCTGCACCCAATTTTGCACCGATTAAATCGGCTGTTTTACTACCTGACAATGCCAAAAATCCTGCTGTTATAAACAATATACAAATTATAAAATCCAATATCCAAATCCATTTTTTTTCGGTCAAGTCATAAGGATATTTTACTGCCATGGAAATTTGGTATATACCATATATAACGCATATTACGGATGCAATAACAAGTAACAAACTTGCAATAGTCAATGTGCCGTTAATATCTCCAAAAAGGCTGTTTAAAACAAGACAAACAGTTTCACTTTCTCCTAAAAAGTTTTCCACCAATGCAGGCAATCCCAAACACATTAATCCCAATGCACCACCTAGCAAAGCCAATATTCCACCTAGGTACTGATAAACTCGTTCAAATAAGTCCTTAAAAGAAATTTTGTTCATTTTAAAAGCAAATTTTTTTCGTGTGTAATTATACCCGCAATTAGCACAAAATGTAGCATTGTTTATCCTTACAGCACCACATTTAGGACATCTGTCTATCTTTTCAACTCCATTTTTCGAGCCACAATTTGGACAAAAATTACCGTCATATTCTGCACCGCATTTTTCACAAACCATTTTAATTCTCCCCGTTTATTTTGTTACTTTAATTTCTTGTATTTCACTTATTTTGTTACCCCAAGCATCACTAAAGTCAATTTGCACCTTGCAATTTCCTTTTTCATCAATTTGGGAATTGATATATCCATATTTTACGATAAATTTATACAAACTACCATCGCCATATTCAATTTTATAAACCAAATCCGTAGGAGTATTTTGCTTGACTTCTTTTGTCACTAGCTCTTGATTTAATATTTGTTTTGCAGAACTTTCCACTTCAAAACGCTTGTTTTTCTCCAAAATGATTTTTTGTACTTTACCTTCCGAATCGAAATTAATAACCGCGCAATCATATTTTAACTCTTTTAACTTCTTTTCGTATTTTTCCATTTCTTTGAACTCGTTTTCCAAATCGTCAAAAGCATCCTCAAGCTCTTTATCTATGCTGTCTTTTACTGACGAATATTCATTGTTCATATCAAACGAATTACCAAACTTTTTTTCAATTTCTTTCATCAATTTGATATAATTACTACTATAATATTCGTAAAAAAGTCCATCATTTTCATTGTAAGGCTCGCCAAGTATTTCCTTAACTTGCTCTCTGCTGTCTCCGATATTGACTATGTCAACTTTGGAAGACTTTAAAGCATTAGACTCTTGTACAATAATAAAAACCACAAATGCAACAATAATACCTACACAAATAATTGAGCCTAATATTTTAAAAAAGTCCTCTATACTCAATGTCAATACTTTCCCATTTTTTTTACTCATATTTTATCCTCCGACAATAGTTTTATTTAATATTTTTATATTTTGATAAATAATAAAATCATTTGATAACTGTTAGAAAAGGTATACTTTTTCTGACAAAAAAGCATTGACATTTTTTGTAGGTTATTATATAATATTAATAGATAAATTTGGTATAATTTTCCAATATTATAACCAATGTTTATGATCACAATTAATGACTAAAGTGTCAGAAAAAGTATACTTTTTCTGACACTTTTTATACAAGTTGTACAAATCTATCTTCTCTAAATATTTTTTAAAGTAAAATTAATTTTATATAAACCAAAAATCCACGTTATAGCGTGGATTTTTACTTTTTATTTCATTTTTAATTTTTTATGCATTTGTTTTAAGCTTAATTTGTTTTTTGGAAGTTGTGGGAAAGTATGCATACCATCCGACTTTTTTCTTGGCAGGATATGAAAATGCAAATGAAAAATACTTTGTTCTGAGCCATCCCCGCTTGCATTCATTATATTTACTCCGTCAAAACCGCAATTATTGACATAATGGTTTGAAACTGTTTGAACTGCACAAATAACTTGTTCTACGTAAAACTTATCACAATCCAAAACGCTTTCATAGTGTTTTTTGGGAATTACAAGTGTATGTCCGCTACAATCATTTAAAATATCCAGAATTGCAAGTACATATTCGTTTTCATATATTTTATAGCATGGCTCCTTACCAGATACAATATCTCAAAAAATACAATTATTCATTTATTACGCTCTGCTACCAGGTTTGTAGATAGGTAAACCTTGTTTGCAAAGTGGACATTCGTCAGGCTCGTAAGAAATAACTTCCATAGAAAGCAAGTTTACAAATTTTACGCCGAAATCAACTTTACCATTGCTTCTGTCAACGATACTTGCCACTGCAGTAACAGTACAACCGCTGTCTTGAACTAGTTTTACAACTTCCTTAACAGAACCGCCTGTAGTTACAACATCCTCTACTACAATTACATTTGCGTTAGCAGGCAAACTGAAACCACGTCTGAAAGTCATCGCTCCGTTTTCTCTTTCCGCAAAGATGTTTGGAACATGTAACTGTCTTGCCATTTCATAGCCCATCAAAATTCCTCCTACAGCAGGGGAAACAACGATATCGCAAGGAATACCATCCAATTTTTCGGCAAGAGCACTGCACAAAGTAGCTGCAGACTCTGTATCCACAAACAATTTTGCACATTGCATATAAGTATCGCTATGTCTACCGGAAGTCAATTTAAAGTGTCCTTTAAGTACACCGCCTGTTTTTTGAAAAATTTCCAAAACTTGTTCATTAGTCATCATAAAAATTTATCTCCTATTTATTGATTATTATTTTTCAAATATTACTTTACCATCTTTTAGCCTTATGATATGGTCTGCGACCGAAGCTTGTTCCTCATTATGAGTTACCATAACAACCGTTTTACCGCTTTTGCAAATTTCTTTTAAAATTTCAATTACTTCTGCTCCGCTAGCACTATCCAAATTACCCGTAGGCTCATCCGCAAGAATTATCTTGGGGTCATTTACCAATGCTCTTGCAATGGCTACCCTTTGCTTTTGTCCTCCTGACAATGTCGAGGTTTTAGCGTTTGCCTTGTCAGTCAAATTAAGTTTTTCCAAAAGCTCTTTTGCTTTTGCGTCCTTAATTTGTCTTTTTGCCCCTGCAATGGTAAGCGGCAACAATATATTGTCAGTAACCGAATATGCAGGCTCTAAATAAAATGATTGAAATACAAAACCGATATTTTTGTTCCTATACTCGCAAAGCTGTTTTGCAGACATTTTTGTTACATCCACCCCGTCCACCAAAATCGTGCCGCTTGTAGGGCTGTCAATACATCCAATCAAATTCAAAATTGTGGACTTGCCGGAACCCGACTGTCCAAGAATAACTACAAACTCCCCGTCTTCCACATTAAAACTTACATCATCTAATGCAGAAAGCAAGTTTGTACCTCTACCGAATTTTTTGGAAATATTTTTTACCGATATCATAATTAATCTAATTCCAACTCGTCACTATATGATTCTTTTACTTTTTTATTCTTTTTAGGTTTAATAGTAGTTATGCACATAATGATAGGTACTGCAAGGAAAATTATTCCCATAATAATTCCGCCTATAAATATCAAATATTGTGCCCATTCTGCTTTAAATATAGAAATCAAATCACTGTAAATAGGCGATACAAAACCATCTATAAAGCCTGAAAAAGTCGCACCGAATTTTTGTATCAAGCACAATACGAATGTCAAAAACAATGGAATTGTAAGAATTGTGCTGTATGTTGTGACCGCAATAGACAAAATGGCTTTTGCAGGGTTTTTACGTCTTCCGGCAAAAAGATTGAATGACATAATTCCAACTGCCATAGACACAACTACAATCACATATCCTAACAAGATATGTTCGAAATTATTATAAAAAGGCATTATATTTGCAACTCCGATAATCGTAAGCAGCGATAAAATACCAAATAAATTACCCAAAAATGATACCGTTAGTATTATATAGTCAATAGCTTTTTTCATATAAACTCCTTTGCTTATTATAGCAAACATAATCTTTTATGTCAAGATAAAACAAAAAAGATAATATTTTTAAAATAGTTAAAATTCTACTCGCTTCGTAGTGCTGCGACAGGGTCTTTTTTAGCCGCAATACTTGCAGGAATCAAGCCCGCTATAATTGTCAAAATCGTACTTACAAGCACCAAAACTACCCCCGCTATAGGCGATAGCAATACTATACTTCCCACAACATAGCCTTGTGCAAAATGCTTGATAATCGCATTGATAGGCCATGACAAAATTGCCGCTATTACAACGCCCATAACGCCTGCCGAAATACCTATAGTTGCGGTTTCCGCATTAAACACATTACCTATATCTATCTTTCTTGCACCTATTGCACGCAAGACGCCGATTTCCTTTGTACGCTCCACAACCGAAACATAAGTGATAATACCTATCATAATAGACGAAACAACTAACGAAATAGATGCAAAACATACAAGTACTATGGATACGATATCGATAATTTGTTTTACCATATCAAGCATTATACCCGATGCGTCCATATACTGAATTTTGTCGTCTTTGACCTTATTGTTATTGTAAGCATCCATATATGCTTTCACTTCGTCTTTTGCATCAAAAGATTTAGGATAAACGTAAATATTATTCGGCATCAAACTAGCACCTATTTTTTGCATATAAACTTCGTGTCTTTCGTCCACATTCAAATAAAATGGATTCAATTCCGAATTAACATATCCGCTATCGCCTGTATCAAATCCGGGTATTCCTGTTACATCAATCAATAATTGGTTGATTTCTTTACCCGTGATGACAGAAACTTCATTATATTTGTTGTCGGCTTTTGCTTTTTTATATTCCTCATTTTGTGCCTTAACCATTTTAGAAGTAAGATTTTCGGCAACAATTTGCTCTCTTAACTCTTTCCTGTACAAAACACTTGTGGAATAAATGGACATTGGCGAGCCTTCTTTTACTCTCATTACAGCAGTAATTACAAGCTCATGCTCTTTGTCAGTGCAATTATCGTATAAACTTTTTAATTTTGCGGTATCTTTATCGTCAGGAGCAGAATATAGTCCATTATTTTCCGTATACCAATCGTCATATTTGATTATACGCATTTTTCTTCCGATAAAATCGCCGTATTTCAAATTATTTATATCCAAATCGTCCAAAAAGTTAAATTGGTTAAGCACACTTCTGGAAATTTGATTGTATTCATTTACAACCAATGCAATTTGATTAGGCTTAGTTGGATAATTACCCTGTACCACATCGTAATTACCTTTCATATATTCATCGCCTACCATTTCCATAAAACGATTGTCACTACCCATCATTATTTCCAAAATAGGGTCAATGCTTGTAAATGCTACTTTTTTATATTTTTTATTACCCTCGCTACCCGTTTCGGTTATCAAATTCATGGACATAGCGTAGGTATACGAAATTTCGCTGATAATGTTTTTATCGATATTTTCAATATAATTTATATAATCGTCATTTATTCTGTTGTAATGTAAACCGCTGTACAATCCCAATGCCATATTGTTGCTTGGCACGGTAATTTTATCCGTATCGGGGAATCTTTCCGCCTTGTTTGTGTTAGTCGGTCCCATTGGATTCATCATTGTGTTCATATCCATATACATTTGCTGTACAGAAATAGGATATTGTCCCAACATAGTTTGTTGCATATCTGCTATGTACAAATTAAATCCATTATTAACAGCTAAAACCAACGCAATGCCAATAATACCAATAGAACCGGCAAACGCAGTCAAAAATGTCCTATTACGCTTGGAAAACAGGTTTTTTAGCGATAGTTTAAATGCTGTAAACAAACTCATGGAGGTTTTCTTGACAGTTGCTTTTTTCTTCTTTTTCTGCTCTTTTTCAAAAAGCTTTAATACTTTTTTGCGCTCGTTTGCACTAAGTTCGTAAACATCAGGCGCAGGGTCTTCCACAAAAAAAGTTACACTTTCCATATCCTCTTTTGTAGGCTCATAAGGGTTTGTATCTTGCAAAACTTCGCCGTCAAGCATTTTTATAATTCTGTTAGAATATTCAGTTGCCAAATCATCATTATGAGTTACCATAATGACCAATCTTTCCTTTGCAATTTCCTTTAAAATGTCCATTATTTGAACACTGTTTTTACTGTCCAAAGCACCTGTAGGCTCATCTGCTAAAATAATCTCGGGATTGTTGACCAATGCCCTAGCAATGGCAACTCTTTGCATTTGTCCGCCGGATAGTTGGTTAGGTTTTTTATGCAACTGACCGTCCAAGCCGACTTTTGCAAGTGCTTCGGTAGCTCTTGCCTTTCTTTCTTTGGCAGTTATGCCGGATAAAGTCATTGCAAGTTCGACATTTTCAAGTATTGTTTGATGGTTGATTAAATTGTAGTTTTGAAAGATAAAACCAACATAATTATTTCTATATGCATCCCAATCGTTATTTTTAAAAGTAGTAGTAGATTTGCCGTTTATCAAAACATCGCCGCTTGTATATCTATCCAAACCGCCGATTATGTTAAGCATGGTTGTCTTACCGCAACCGCTTGGGCCTAAAATTGCCACAAATTCAGAATTTCTGAATGACAATGTCACACCTTTTAAGGCGTGTACTATAGTTTCGTCACTACCGTAATCTTTTACAATTTCCTTAAGCTGTAACATGACTTACTCCTTGTTATGTAATAACTATTTCCTTTTTACAAATCCTTTTCCTATGACTTCTCTTGTATTGATTGCATATACAAATGCTTCCCTATCAATCTCTTTCAATATTTTTTTAAATGTACTTATCTCCGTCCTTGTTATAACGCAAATAAGCATATCCCTATTATCCCCCGTATAACCACCCTCGCAATTCACAATGGTAACACCTCTGTGCATACGGTTATTAATCTCCGCTTTAAGCTCATCGCCTTTGTTTGTTATAATTTCAAATTTAACGGCAGGCTTTAATCCGTTAAGAACAAACTCAATGCACTTAGACCCTAAAAACACCTGAATCAGCGAACAAATGATAGTTGTAAAACCCGTAAGCAAATCCATACCGCCTACAGTCATATAAAGTACACTACCAAGTGTTACAATAAATACATTGATTGCCAAAATAATGAATGACATTGATGATGCGATGTATTTTTTTTGTACAAGCAGACTCATAATTTCCGTTCCGCCCGAACTACCGCCGCCTTTTACCAAAAGTCCAATACCGATGCCACCTATAACACCACCCGCCAAAGCAGAAAGCCAAACTTCATTCGGATTAAAAAATTCATACATTTTTACCGCACGAAAAATTGCAAGAAAACCCGATGTCATACCTATGCCCAAAGTAGTTTTTATCGCAAATTCCTTTTTCAAAAAAATAAATGCCAATATTACCAAAGGCGCATTTAAAATAAGCATAGAATAGCTTGCGGAAAAGCCCGACAAAGTTTGAATGATTATGGTAAGACCGGAAACACCACCGGGTATAAACTTTGACGGCAACATAAACATGTGCATTGCAAGTGATAAGCAAAAAGCACCTGCTATCATAACAAGCAAATTAATACATTCGGTCAAAATTTTCTTTCGTGTAAGTTTTACCATAGCACACTCCGTTGTGTTTCATAATAAGGCTTTTGTACAGTAATAATTATACCACAACATATACCAAATTACAAGACTTTTTAAATTTATTTTTTATATACTTTTAGAATATTCAATCTAACAAATGTTAGTTCACAATTAACAAAAAAAATGTAACGTACAACAAAAATATTTTACATTTTTTAAACCGCAAAATTAATAACTAACAGCTACAAAAACATAGTTATTTATCTTTCAATAAGCTTAAAACCAAATACAATACTAAAATAATACCGATTTTCGCAAGGTTTTTATACAATTATTCAAATACGATTTTTATTTGAATAGTTTAATTATGTTTGACAAAAAAATACATATTATGATAAAATTATTATACTTTTAAAAATTTCGGAGATACTTATGGAATTACTCAACCAAATTGTACAAATAGTTAGAGATGTACTTTGGGACTACATATTATTGTTTTTATTGCTTGGAACAGGGCTGTTTTTCACTGTTAGACTTAAGGGTGTGCAATTTAGAAAATTCGGCGAAGGTTTTAAAAACACCTTTAAAAATATGAATTTAAACGGCGAAAAAGCGGACAAAAAAGGTATGTCATCTTTTCAGTCACTTACTACTGCATTGGCGGGACAAATTGGTACAGGTAATATTGTAGGTGTTGCAACTGCTATTGCAACAGGCGGTGCAGGTGCAATATTTTGGATGTGGGTCAGCGGACTTCTTGGTATGGCAACTATTTTTGCGGAAGCCGTCCTTGCTCAAAAATACAAGTTTACGGACGAAAACGGAGTAGTTCATGGTGGACCTGTCTATTATATACGCGCATTTTTCAAAGGTAAATTCGGAAAATTTTTAGCAGGTTTCTTTTCGGTCGCAATCATTTTGGCATTGGGCTTTATGGGCAATATGGTACAATCCAATAGTATAGGTACTTCGTTTAACACGGCATTTAATGTTATTCCAAAATGGGCAATAGGTCTTGTTATCTCCCTACTTGCAGGAATCATCTTCCTTGGCGGAGTTAAGCGTATTGCATCTTTTACGGAAAAAGTAGTGCCGATTATGGCAGGTCTTTATATACTTGGGTCATTAGTTGTAATAGGCATTAACTATGCTAATATAGGCACAGCATTTGCTTCCATATTCATACACGCATTTAACCCAAAAGCAGTTATCGGCGGTGCTGTGGGAGTTGCTATCGTAAAAGCTATGAGCAAAGGTGTTGCAAGAGGGCTGTTTTCAAACGAAGCAGGTATGGGCTCTACCCCACATGCTCACGCACTTGCAAAAGTTGACCACCCTTGCCGTCAAGGTAGTATTGCCATTATCGGTGTTTTTGTGGATACATTTGTAGTGCTTACACTTTCCGCTCTTGTAATTTTAACATCGGGTGTAGTAGGCAATGCAGGTAACGAAGGTATTTTAACACAACTTGCGTTTAGCCAATCATTTGCCACTTTTGGGGCTTGGGGTAGCAAATTTGGAGAAATATTCATAGCAATTTGCCTATTCTTTTTTGCATTTTCCACTATTATCAGTTGGTACTTTTTCGGCGAAACCAACGTACGATATTTGTTTGGAAACAAAGCAACAAAATTTTACGCTTTGATAGTTATCGTGTTTGTTATGGTGGGCTCGGTATTGAAAGTCGATTTGGTTTGGAATTTATCCGATATATTCAACGGGCTTATGGTAATACCTAACATTATAGGTATTATTGCACTCTCCAATATGGTAGCAAGCCTTGGCAACGAATACGACAATATATCCAAAGTTCGCAAAATGAATGAAAAGATTTTAAAGCAAAATGCAAAAACAAATAAAAATAATAATTAATTTTCTTTAATTTGGAAATAATAGCAGTTATCAAACCCTTTAGATAACTGCTATTTTTAACAATTATTTTTATAATAAAAACGTAATGCATATTGACAAATGGCAAAATTTACCTTATAATAAATCTATTAATATTATCGACTTAGTCGTAAAAGGAGTTGAAAATGAATAAATATAAAGGCACTCAAACAGAAAAAAATCTTGAAGCTGCTTTCAGCGGAGAATCTGGAGCAAGAAATAAATACACTTACTTTGCATCGGTTGCAAAAAAAGAGGGCTACGAGCAAATTTCCGCAATATTTGCAAAAACTGCAGATAACGAAAAAGAACATGCAAAAATGTGGTTTAAAGAGTTAAACGGCATTAGCGATACTGCCACTAACCTACAGGCTGCTGCAAGCGGAGAAAATTATGAATGGACATCTATGTACGAGTCTTTTGCTGAAACAGCCGATAAAGAGGGATTCCCTGAGCTTGCAATAAAATTCAGACAAGTTGCAGCAATCGAAAAAGAACACGAATTAAGATATCGTGCTTTAATCGAAAATATCAAAACAAATACGGTATTTGCAAAAGCTAACGAACAAGTTTGGGAGTGCAGAAATTGCGGTCACATTGCAACAGGCAAATCCGCACCGGAAAAATGCCCTACTTGCAACCACCCTCAAAGTTATTTTGAAATTCGCGAAAAAAATTATTGATAAGCAAAATATCCCCCTTTATCCGGGGATATTTTCATTTAATACGCAAACCACAAGTTAAATAATACACCTATTTTGTGATGTTGCGGTATTATTGTATCAAATAAAACATAAAGGACGCTAAATACGCGTCCTTTTTTATCAAATTTTTGTAATAACAAACGGATTGCCTTGCATAGGGTTATACTTTGCTTTTGTTTGCAATGTAACATTTTCCGTACCTGCGGGGATTGTGTAATCAACCTCCATAGTACTAGATGAAATATAAACAATAGTTTCCTCGTCGGTTATTTCCAATTCAACGCTTTTACCATTTTTTAAAGGCATTGCCATAAAAGGCTTTCCGTCAATATTTGTATTAGCTTTTTCTTCATCACAAGAAACCGACAATATTATTCTTGACCCACTTTCGATTATACTCCACTTTCTCAAAACTACTAACTTTCTCATTTTTAATCTCCTTTTATTATTTATCTTCCTTAAATTCGCCGAAAATATTTTCCAGCTTATCATTTGAAATAGGATTTTCGGGTTTATTGTTTAATATTTCATTAAAAAATGAAGCTACGATATTTTTGCTCCAATATTTGCTATCCACAATAAATGCAGAGGAACTGCTTTGCGGATTTGCAATGATAGGCAAAATCAAATGCGAACCGGGGAACCCTCCCCAAGGCAAATGCTTTCGGTATACCATCACAACGGTTGCATATACGCATCTTCCGTTTTCCCCGTACCCCTCTACTTTAATATTGCTGAAATATTGTGTTTCGTTTTTTAAAAAATTGTTTCTTCTATCTTTAAATAAATTATGCGCAATGGTTTTAAGCTCCAAAGGATTGCTATTAAAATACTTATCAAAGCTGTAAATAATTGCGGCAGGCAAAACTTTATGCACATATTTTGACGGAGAAAACAATTTCATATTCGCTTCAATCAAACAACCGTAGCCTATGCTTCCGTTTTTAAGCACACTAAAATCAAAATATGGCTTATTGCGTGCCAAACTTGGTGCCGGTATCATATTTTTTTGCGTATCTTTATCCGACTGAAAATTTTCTTTCACAATTTCCAACTCATCTGCAAAATTTAAATTTTCATCCAATCTTAGCGATAAATAAGATGTCCATCTCCTCTTCAATTCGCTGTCGGCAAAATTGTACTGAAAAAACAGTATAATAAATAATATAATGCTAACACCAATAACACCTAAAGAAAGATAAAATTTTTGAAAATCATCTTTGCCAAAAGTATATAATGCCGCTAAAATTCCAAATACTATTACAAGTGATGTTAAATTTAAACAAAAGTATAAAATTCTTCGTTTTTTCATATTCACCCCTCAAAACGAGTAATTTGTTTAAGTTGTAATATTTTTCATTTTATTTTTTTGCACGCTTTTTAGGAACAGGTGTAACTCTTTCCAAAATTTCTACTACAGTATCAACTAACTCTTTGTTTTCCATGTCCAAAACATAGTGTTCCTTGCTACCTTTGTAAGGAATACCCGTATCTGCACCATCCATAAAACTTTCCACTTCTTTCAGCATTTTTATGTAAACACAGTTGTCACATACCAATAATATAGGTTTTTCATTTACGTAAACCAAATACTCGCCAAACATTTTTTTATATCTTATATCGTAATTACCGCGAATTTCCCCGCAAACAAACTCGATATATTCAACAGTTGTTGCCATAAAATACTCCTTATCTTAAGTTAATCGCTTACATTATGTCTTTATCTTCGATTATATAACACTTTTTAGGATTATCAAGTTTTTGATAAAATTTTACTTTTGCGCCTACATTATATTCGTGTAAAGTTAACATCCTAACAACATTCAAAGGCTTAGAAGAAGAATTATTGAAACTAGATTTTGTAACTTCTACAACAATCTTGTTAATATGTCTATTAGAATAAGGACCTTTTTTTATACTATTTGTAGCATGCGAGTAAAGTTTGCAATTTATTACAGTGCCTTCGGCAATGTCGCACTTAGCATATAAATCGCTGTTATCTCGCCTCAAATAATTTAAAAATCTCTGTCTTTGTATAATTGCGGACAATATACATATAATTATAGTTCCCGCAAATGTCGACATACCGTAAGTAATCAAAATCCAATAAAGCGTGTGGTTTCTGACAAAGAAAAACGTCAAAAATAAAATTGCCATACTACCCACTGTAAACCATAAAATAACATACATCATAAGCTTTTCGCCAAATGACGAAGTTTTATAATTTTGTTTATAGTTTTTATTAACTTCAAACAAATCTACAGAGTTTACATCGTCTTCAGTTCTACCAACAGACTCTTCGCTATAAAAATCATCTTCACTATTAATTTTTTCGGTATTGTCAAAATTGCTTTCAGAAATACTTTCTTGAAAAACGTTTTCTTCCTCATCCTCAAAAACAATTTCGCCGCCCGTGCCCTTATAAGACGGAGCACTCATATCTGCATTTACATGTTTTTGAGTGTTGTACATATCGTTTTCCGACTCAATTTCTCTTGTTTCTATTCTGTCAAATTCTTCAGGTTTGTAATAATTGACAAAATACAAAATCAATCCTGTTAAAATAAGAATACCGCCTACAACATAGCCTACTATGGACACTATCTTATTATCCATCATCATTGCCACAATAGCACATACAAGCATTGCAAACATTCCTATAATTATCAATGCTACTGCCCAATTTTCTTTTTTCTTTTTAGTCATATACCACCTATAAAAAAATTTTTTATATAAAACCTTTCAAAAATCGGTATTAAATGCATATTTAGCATATCATATAGCAATCTTTTTCATTGTTTTTGCTTTGATAAAATTTTACCCTATCGCCTACTTCATACTGCACACTACTTATCATGCGTAGTTGTATACGGCTATCAAAATCCGGCTCCTCAACATTGATATGCAATATATCCTCACCATCTAGCGGTAATACCCAAACAACATATAAGGTATCAACGGCAGAATGTCTGCTTTTACTTGAAGAGCCCTGACTGTGTTGCATACATTTTGCACAAACCCCGACACGAATATTGTAAAAATCATTTAACAATGATTTATCAACTTTTGTATACTTCAAATATTTTTTTCTTTCATAATTGGATTTAAGCACAAAGTATAGAATTGTACCTACAAATCCCGATATTCCAAGTCCCAGCAATATAAAACCTATATAAGTGACATTTGCAATACCGCCTCCTACTACAATAAGCAAAAAACTTATTACCGCAAGAACTTTAAATCGTCTAAATAAAACTTTGCCTTTTATTTCCAACTTTTTATTTACTTCGTCTAACAGCAGTTTTTGCTTAACCTCACTATTCGGTTTGTTTTGCATAGGCTCGATATCTACATTTTGATTGATTTCTTTATTATTTATGCAATATCTATCAAATTGTTCTTTACCATTAATAGGACTTTGTTTGCTGTCGATATTTATATCCGATACTTGGAGACTTTTTTCCTTTCGCTCTTTGCACACTTCCTTAAAAGCCTTGATAATTGTATATAAAGCTGAGGCAACTATTATCAACAAGCCAAACAAACTACCTAACAACCCAATCCAATATAAATTTTTGTTCGACACCAAAATTGCACTGATAAATATAATTAATGTTCCTATACCAACGGCAATTTTCAGTTTTAAGTCCTTACAATTTTTTTTCTTAAAGTTTGCTTGTTTTTCGTCATTATTTTCAACTTTGACACTATCTAGGTTATTTGGGACTTTGCAATCCTCCTGTTTATAAGTTTCGGATTGTACTTCTGCCACTAGCTTTTCGGCATCGATTACAATTTTATCCCTTTTGCTATCCATCTCATTATCGTCTTTCATAAACTATCCTATTATACAAACTGCTATAAATATACATTTTCACGTATTATTGTAACATATTTAATAATATATGTCAAATATCTTATGTTTTTAACTATATTACTCGTCAAACTAATAGTTAAAATTAATAACAAAAAATATATTTAACAATGTTATATTTTTTTGCAATTAAACATTAAAAATCAATTTTTACCGACAAAGTCTTTCCCTATATCGCTTTCGATTATATTTGGATTGACATATCTATCTTTCTTTTTATGATTTTTATATAAAATAGCCTTTTCAGGACATCTATGATAACAAGCAAGGCATGCTACGCACTTATCGTGAAAAGTTATTTTGTCATCTTTTAGTTGGATATTTTTTACAGGACAAATCTGTACACATTTGCCGCATTTTATGCAATTTTCCGAGGTGGAAAAACTTTTTGCTATTTGATTCCAATTACTCATATTTTTAAGGAAAGCACCTTCCCTTGTAATTTTTTTATTAGGCAAAGTATAGCGCTCGTTTAATATATCCTGAGTAATTTTATTTATCCTTTTTTCTGCATTTTTTAATACACTGTTAATGTAAGGTTTGGGAACTGTAAATGTGGTTGTAAAATTTTCCGGCATTTGTAAAAGATAGATACTTTGCAAATTAACCCCGATTTTCGTGCAATATTCATACATTAGATAATCTGCACCACATGACATCCCACCAAAATTTTGTACAATAATCAAGGGTGTCATTGTGTTGAGCCTTGGTATTAATTTGTATACATGTTTTGGCATACCAAAGGAGTAAATAGGAGTAACAATAATTAGTTTATCATACTCTTGACCATTTCCTTTGTAGTTAGGGATAAATTTGATGTCCCCACCAACCTCTTCTTGAATACGTTTTGCAATATAAAGGCTGTTTCCCGTTCCACTGAAATACAAAATACCATTAGCCATTATCTCACCTCAAATGCATTTTTTTGATTATATTATTATATCAAAAAATATTTTTTTAGTCAAGAAAATATTTTAAATCGGTTACCATATCATTTTTAACAAATTAAAATATCGGGCAAAATAGGCATACATTATGTGTATGCCTAAATTTTTCGCTAAATTTATACTTATTGCTCGTAGTCACAACAATTACAATCAACTGTTGCGTTGTGTTGAATATCTTCTGAAAGGTCTTTTAAAACTTCTGCTTGCCTTTTTTTAAATATCCTTGGGAATGTCGTAAATATAACTACTGAAGTTATTACACCTGCTACTAAATCAGCAATGCCTTCGGATAGATATACTCCTTTAAAGCCCATAAAATGCGTTAACGTAAAACATAACGGAATTAAAATTATAACCTTTCTTGTAACGGCAAGTATCAATGAAGATTTTGTTTGTCCAAGTGCAACATTTATATTTTGCAAAGTCATTTGCACAAAAAACATAATCGAGCCCATAAGGAAAAACGGCGTATATTGCTTGCAAATTAGTCTTACATTATCGCTTGCGGAAAATATATACGTGTAAATTTCAGGAACTGCAAGAGAAATCGACCACACTACCACTGCAAAAATAAATGCAATTATAGTAACATATTTTATACCTTTTTTCAGTCTTTCTGCATCCCCTTTACCATAATTATAGCTGACAAATGGTTGCATGCCGTACCCCAAACCGTTAAGTGGCAAGGATATTAGTTGCAATGCACTAAGCATTATTGTAAGTGCTGCCGTGTAGTCTTTGTTGCCGCTTGTAGAAATATTTAAATTGATATTAAAAACTATTTGTATTGCACATTCGGTAATTGCCATAATAAACGGAGATAAACCTAGTGACAATATGCTTATTATTCTTTTAATGTTTAAGGACATATCTTTAAATTTAAGTTTAAACAAACTTTTTTTGGTAAAGAAAAATACCGTTATCCAAACAAAAGAAATAAACTGCGACAATATAGTAGCCAAACTTGCCCCCTGCACGCCCATATTCAATACAAAAATAAATATAGGGTCTAAAGCAATATTTAAAATTGCACCTATAAGTACAGAGAACATTGCAACAAACGAATAGCCTTGAGCGGTTATAAAAGGATTTAACCCTTGGGCAAGCAATACAAAAACAGTGCCTAAAGAATATATTTTTAAATACGAAGTTGCATACTCAACTGCTGTAGGCGGACAACCGAACAATACAACTAGTTGCCTTGCCAAAAAATATGTAACCAAACTTATAACAATTCCTATTAATATCAACAAAACAAACGAAGTATTAAAAATTTTGTTCGCATCCGAGCTATTCCCTTCCCCAAGTTTAAAACTTGCTCTCGGCGAGCCTCCCAAACCAATCAAATGTGCAAATGCAGTAATTATTAAGGTAATTGGCAACACAATACCCAAAGCAGCAAGTGCATCCATACCTACATCCTGTATTTTTGCAACAAAAATCCTATCCACAATATTATATAAAAATGTAATTAGTTGTGCTATAACCGCCGGCACCGTAAGTTTAAAAACCAAAGGCAAAATTTTACCGTTTGCGAGTTGTTCTTCTATCTTTATCATAAACCACTTAATCAAAATTATTTTCAATCAAATGATAGCATACTTTATTTTAAATAGCAAGCGACTTATGCTATTATTAATATCATATTATAAATAAAAACCGCAAGCCTAAACTAAGCTTGCAGTTTTGTGTTTTATTGAATAAAATCGATATTTATATTACCGCTATCAATATCCAAATTGATTTTTTTGCTACTGTCGGTAACTGTTTGATTTTGCAAATTGCAACTACCTGAATCTTTTATTACGATTATGTTGTATTCCTCTTTTCTGCCTACCATTTTCATAGTTATAGTTCCTGCATTTATATCAAAATCTACATTTTGGCTTAAAGCCTTTTCAACCGTCAATTTACCTGCATTTAAAGTTGATTTAATTGAATTGCAGTTTAAGTTTTTTATCAAAATGTTACCTGCATTTACTTTAAAAAAGCTATCCGAACATTCAAGATTAGATATTTTTATATCTCCTGCGTTCATCTCAAATGTAGAATTTCCTGTTTTTAAGTCTTGTATTTTTACATTACCTGCGTTTAATTTATTATAAAAATTATCACATTCTATATTTTCGAAGTTCAATGTTCCAGCATTCAAGTTGGCTTTTATTTCAGTATATTGCCCACTTGCGATATCAACTGTACCTGCGTTCATAACCAAATCGATACTCAAAATATTGTTTTTAGGTATTTTTATTACGGCAGGTGGCATTTGTTGCCAAAAATTAAAATGGAAAAATCTAAATTTATATTCTGTTTCAAAATTCAAAACGCTTTCACTTTCACTTATTGTTGCTTTGTATGACTTACTTTCAGGATATTCAATTTTAATCTTTTCTCCGTCATAATACTCTGTCTTTAAAACTCCTGCGGCATAATCTATTTTTAATGTATCTATATCTGTCGTACAATCGTAAGTTTTAATCTCGTAATCATTATTAAACGACCAGCCATTCATACCCAATGCAACCAATAACACAAGTAAACCAATTACTGCAATTATAACTCCGGCTATTACCGTTTTCCCCAATCCGCTCATTTTGCATACTCCTTTCCGCTAAATAGGCTGCTAACCCAATTAAAAAATCTTTTTAGCAGTTGCCATGTTATTTTTACTAGCTTTACCAACAACGGCATCAAAACCAAACCTATTCCAAATGCAATAAGCCCCTCGCCAATCGTCAATAGTCCGGATGCCACGCTACTAAATAACTCTACACAACCCAAACCTATAGTGCCGATTCCTGCAACCAACAAAGCAAACGGAGAAATAATCAATGCAAATGAAATACTTGCCAAAGTTACGAACAATACGAATAACGGAATTGCAAATATAACGCATAACAACACAAAAATCCAACCGTTATTTTGACCTCTTGTCGTTTTATTTCTTTTGTCATCCCTCACAATTTCCGCCTCCACTACAGGAGCCGACCTTTCTTTTTCGGCACGGCAAAAATGTTTTTTCTTACTTTCCCTATCCGAATAATCCCTTTCACTTTCGAATCTGTCTCTGCAAGGCTCTTCGTCGGAATTGTCGTAAAAATTCAACAATATTCTTTGTGCCGCATCATAAGGAGCACCAAAATCTTCGATTACTTGCCTTTCACTTAATCCTGCTTCTCTTCTGTCAGCATACGCTTCCGCATAATAATCAAGAACTCGCTGTTTTTCTCTTTCCGAAACATTTAAAAGATTTTTTTTGAGTTCATCCCGCCATTCATTATAAGTCATAGCCGTCCTCCAAATATTTTTTTATAAATTGCGTTTATTTCTAACAAATCTGCCTTTCCTGCCGAAAACTTTTCATATCCCAAACTTGTTATTTTATAATATCTTCTGAGCCTGCCGTTGTAAGCAGCTGTCCTCGTCACAACAAAACCTCCAACTTCAAGACGTCTTAAAATAGGATATAGCGTGCTTTCGGAAATTTCGATAATACCTTCCAAATCACTGATAATTTTGTACCCGTAACTCTCGCCTTTACTAAGAGCATAAAGTACGCAAACATCCAATATCCCTTTTTTCAACTGAATATCCATCTAACACCCCGCTATATACTATATTATACATTGCATAGTATGCCTTGTCAAGTATTTTATAAAAAATTTTACAATAAATAAAAAATGCACTATAAACTTATAGTACACTTTATTTTTAAAGATTTTTATTTAAATATTTATTTATCTTTTTTCGCTCTAGCATAATTTGTGCATCATCTTGACCATATTGAGCCGCTTTTGTATACCACTCAACAGCTTGCCCCAAATCTTTTTTTACACCTTTACCATGCTCATACATAAATGCTAAAGATAACATACAATCGGTATTTCCTAATTCAGCTCCTTTTGCATACCATTCCACTGATTTAGCACTATCTTTTTTAATCCCCGTTCCATGTCTATAACAACATGCGACATTGTAAATCGCCATATTATTATTTTTTTCTGCAGATTTCAGATACCATTTAAAACCCTCTTGTTTATTCTTTTTTGTTCCTATACCATTTGCATAACAATAACCTATATCAGTCATTGCTTGGGAATTTCCCTTTTCAGCAGATTTGAACAACCATTTTAAAGCCTCTTTACCATCAATATCAACACCATTACCAACCATATATGCCCAGCCTAAATGTAATTGAGCTCGGTCATCTCCTTGTTCCGCAGCTTTTGAATGCCAATAAAATGCTTTTTCTGTATCTTGTACAAGTCCTTTTCCTTCTTCATAGCAAATTGCTAAGTTATACTGTGCCCGCATATTTCCTTGTTTTGCTGCACTTCTAAACCATCTTACTGCTTGGTACAAATCTTGTTTTACAACTTTTCCAACAACAAAACACCAACCATAAGCATTTTGTGCAGGCGGATAACCATTTTCTGCTGACAACTTATATAATTCCACTGCTTTATTAAAGTCTTGTAACACACCAATACCATTATCGTAAATCAACGCTAAGTTATATTGCGCTTTTTCATTTTCTCCTTCTACTGCTAAATTGTAATACTCAATGGCCTTATTTAAATCTTTTTGTACACAAATGCCATTCTCATAACATTCGCCGAGTTTACAAATAGCAGGATAGTATCGATTTTCAGACGCTTTTTGATAAAGTTCAATAGCTTTCCCAAAATTTTTATTAGTACCTATACCTTCCAAATAACATTCGCCCAACATATAAATTGCCGGAATATAATTTTGTTCCGCTGCTTTATTAAACCAAAAGAAAGTTTTATTTTCAGCAAAAGGCAAATTTGTATTCAGTTTATAGTAGTAAGCTAATCTGTATTGAGCAAACATATAATCTTGTTCGGCAGATTTTTGACACCATTCAAAAGCTAAATCATAATTTATATCTATACCTAAGCCATACTCATAACAAAGTGCCAAATAAAATTCTGCATACATATTACATTTATATGCGGATTTCTTAAAATATTCAAAAGCCTTATAATAATCTATCTCAACGTCCTTTCCTTCCAAATAACATATTCCCAAACAATAACAAGCATGGTCATCATCATATTTGGAAGCAGCTTCCCATAATTTTTTTGCTTTTTTATAATCATTATTATCTGCAGCATCAGAAGCCTGATTTAAAAGTTCAGAAATACTCAATCGTTGATATTCGGCAACTTCACTATCTTCATTCTCTGCACTTTTATTTTTTGGTTTATAAAAATACTTTATTATCCCTTCATCTAAATTAAACTTATTTTCCATACTTTTCTACTAAAAGTTAAAATAATCTTATTATTGAAATTTTATTTAATCAATTTAATTTTTTACAAGCTTTTTTTGCTGCTTTATGACCTTGTTCAGCAGCCCTTGCATACCAATCACGCGCTTCTTCCAAATCAACATCTACCCCTAAGCCTTCCTCATAACACATACCCAATGAATATTGTGCATCCATATCTCCTTGAACAGCAGACTGCATAAACCAATAATATGCTTTTTGTAAGTCTTCATCAACACCAATGCCCTCCATATAAAAAGTTGCAATCTTAAACTGTGCATCGGAATCCCCTTGTTTTGCAGCTTGAAAAAACCAATAAGCAGCTTCTTCTTCGTTTTTATCTACACCTTTACCTTGATATAAATGTTGAGCTAAATTATATTGCGCCTCTGCTTGTCCGTTTTCCGCAGCCATTGTATAATATTTAACAGCTAATTGATTATCAACTTTTACACCTTTCCCAAATGCATAAACATTGCCGAGATTATACATTGCATGAACGCTTCCCAAATCAACTGCTTTTTCATACATTTCGATGGCAGCTGCCATATTACGTTTAACGCCTCTGCCTTCTTCAAAGCAACAACCCAAATTACAATATGCTTGAAAATAATTGTTTTGCGCTGATATTTGATACCATTTTAACGCTTCATTAATATTATAAGCAACACCTATACCGTTCTCATAACAATACCCAACATAACATTGTGCTTTAGGATGATTTTTTTGTGCAGCACTTTTATACAATTTAAAAGCCTCTATATCGTTTTGTTCTACTCCATCCCCATCATCATAGCATTCGCCCAAACTAAAAATTGCTTCGGCTAAGCCTTGTTCTGCTGCCATTTTATAATAATTAACGGCAGTTTTATAATCTTGTTCGACTCCTACCCCATCATAATAAGCTTTACCCAAATATAATTGTCCGGTTGAATCATTTAGACTTGCCGATTTTGTAAACCATTCTATTGATTTTTCATAGCTTTCATTTTCTTCTAATTCAGCTTTGTTTTGTTTATATAATAATCCTAGATTGTTCATAGCTTGAGTGCTGTTTTGTTCTGCCGATTTTTCAAACCATTCAATAGCTTTTTGAATATCTTGCTCAACGCCAATGCCATGTAAAAAGCATAATCCTGCAAAACACATACCATCTTTATGTCCAAGTTCAGCAGATTTTATAAAATACTCGCTTGCAATTACACCTCTTTTTTCTGCATCCTGCTCTTCTACGCCTAAATTATAATTATAGCATATTCCAAGCATATACAATGCTTCACTATTATTTTCGGCACTTGCTGCTTTCCATAATTCAACCGCTTCGGTATATTTTTTTTCTGCATACATTTGTTTTGCTTTTTCACAAATTTCTATAATATTTTCCATAATGTCACCTCTAAATTAAAAATTTTTATTTATAGATTGCATTTACAATTATTTCTGCAAGCTTTTTTTCATCTTCATCACAATTATTATCCAACCACCGCATAGAAATATTAAACAACATTCCTGCATATAAGTAAGGCGTGTAAACATTTAAATTAGGATATGAACTATCAAATAAATCAACAAAATTTTTATTGAGATATTCTAAATACATACATTCAAGCCTTGCTTTCCTTATGTTCTTTAAAAGTTACCATAATATTATATACTATTTGTATATAATCTTCTTTACAACGTGGATAATAATGTTGATTATTTTGATACTCCCTTAATGTTCTTTCAAAGTAATAAATTATAATATCTTCTTTTTTTTTAAATATCTATAAAAAGTGGCTCTTCCAACACCTGCTTTTTTTGCTATATCTGTTACGCTAATTTCACCATAATCATAATCACTCATTAGCTTAAATAATGCAGTTATTATGTAATGCCTAGTATAATCTTCTTGTGCATATTCCATGATACAATCCTCTACTTTTTGTTTCATTTGGCAAAACACTTTTATCGTTTATGTTTAGTGTCATCTTTAAGCTATTGATTTTTTGCACTTTTTATTATATGATACACTTGTTTAAAGGATTTGTCAATATTAAATTTGAAATACAAACTTTAAATAAATAATATTTTGGAGGCAAAAAAATGCAAGAAAAAGATTTTGTGTCATACGAATATATGACAAAACAAGTGAAAGCAAATGCTCAAACAAAAGCAATAGATATGTATGAAGCATTTGGATTTGAAGCAACTTCAACAACTAACGCTATTAATGGAAACATTAACATTTCATTTAGGCGTAATCGTAAACAAAAGCATAAGCAAGAACTTAACAAATTGCTAAGACAAGCTGAAGAAATGCAAAACAACATTGACAAATTAAACTCTGCAAAAACATCAACTGCAAATATTTTTGCATATACTTTTGGCATAATTGCTGCTCTAATTTTAGGTGGTGGAATGAGTATGATAATGACTATAAAGGATAACATTCCTGTTATGGTAGGTGGAATTATTTTGGGCATTATTGGTATTGCTTTATGCTGTGTAAATTATTTTATTTATAAAAAAATAGTAGACAAAAACACAAAAAAACTTTTACCTGTTATTGATGAAAATGAGGAAAAACTTGCCAATATACTAGAAAAAGGCAATGACCTATTACAAGCAGAACAAATCTAATCAATTATTAATGGTTAAATGCTTGATTAAAAAATTAAGCATTTAACTATTTGAAAATCGATACTAATTATGAATATTAAATACCAAATTAAAAATTTAAGAACAAAACTAAAAGAAAATTTTCAATTTAAGACTTATTTATTTTCTTTATTTTCTATTTTTATAACAATTATATTTGCTATATACAATATTTATCTAGGGATTATATATAATACGGGCTGGAACATTAGCATTGCTATTTATTATGGCTTTTTAATTATCATCCGTACATATATACTGTATAATGAAAATAAATTATCAAAATTAAATATTTCAGAGTACAAAATCGATATGCAAAAAAAATTATATTTGAAGCAATGTATAATGCTATTTACTATTGATTTATTATTAATTGCACCAATATCAATTATGGTATTAGGACAAAAAGAAGTTAATTATTCAACAATACCTGCTATAGCAACTGCAGCTTACACTACTTGTAAAATGATTTTAGCAACTAAAAATGCTTTACAAGCTAAAAAAATAATAATTTAAGTATTATTATGCTAAGAAATATTAATTTAAAAGATTCTTTAGTAGCTATACTCTCTTTGCAATATATATTGATTATGACTTTTGAATCCGAAACAGATAACAATATGCTAATAGTAAGTTGCATATCTACATTTTGTATTTGGATATTATTAATAATTATTTCTATTAAAACAATTTGCAAAGCAATACAAATAAATAAAACCAAATGATCTTAATAATCATTTGGTTTTATTTATTCTTTATTATTTATTCTTTTTATATGTACTACCACAAGCTTTACAAGTAATCTCTAATTCATATTTATTAAGTTTTTTATCCATTATTGTTATTAATGGTTCAGTGTCTTTTGGGCAACATAACCTGTTTTTTATTGTTACCATTTCTTCTTCAGTTTGAGAGCCATCTGCACTATCTAAAAAGTCAATCTCCATACTGCCACAAGCACCACATTTACACTCATATTTAAAATTTACTTTATCATAAGTTTGATAGCACAAATTGCCTATATTTTCGCCGCATGCGTCACAGTATATCCAACCACCATAATTGTTTGCTAAGCGTGTATTTGTTAAATTTTTGTTTTTGATTTCTTTTGCCATTTGTATTTACTCCTAAATTTTTTATCCTTTTAACTTTTACAATAATTACTTTAAACTTTGACTAAACAGCCAATCCCATACTTCCCTGTCATCATAAGAAAGTTTTGTAATATCATGCAACGGCTCATCAAACCAACTTGTTTTTATATCTTTCGCTCCTAAGCTTTCCAATTCATTTATCAGTTTAATAGAGTTGTCAAACGGAACAGTTTTATCATTGCGACTATGGAAAAACCACATTGGTTTATCCGCTATTTTGTCTAAGTTTTGCACTTGAATTCCGCTCTTTTCAAAATAAAACAATCCACAAACAGGCATAATGGCAGCGTACTTTTCGGCGTGGTTGGTTGCCTGCCAAACTGTTCCATGCCCGCCCATTGACATACCTGTCAGATACACTCTTTTTTTATCTATAGGATATTTATCCAATAACAAATCAAGACATTCATTGTACATTTTATCCATTCCACCTTTATCCACAAGTACACCTGTATCCGACCAATCCCAATTTTTTACAGCCTGTGGCATAAACACAAAAGCATCTTCGGGAGCATATTTCTCCACGCTGTCAATCAATGAACGGTACATGTGTCTAGAATTATCGCTCCCCCAATCTCCCATACCATGCAAAAAAACTATTAACGGATATTGTTTATCGCTATGTATTTCAGGCGACTTTAATCTAAAACAAAAGGCGTTATCACCACTTTTATAAATGTACCCTTTATAATCTTCAGCCTCAGCATACATTCTCTCATCTTTTATTTTAGTAAAACTTCTTGTATCTTCACTCAAGCCCTGTGGTGCATCCTTAAACGGAGTACATCCAATCAAAAATAATGTCAAAATTATTACCGACAAAATAACCATTGCAAGCAAATAATTCTTTTTTGTACTTCTCATTTCTTCCCCCCTATGGTAATAAACCTTTCAAAAATCGATACTTCTTTCAATTTTCGATAATAATATCAAAATACTTTAATAACGAAACAACTTCTGCTCTTGAAAATTTAGCACCTTTTATTATATTATCAAAAGCATTTATGCCATACCATTTTGCTTCCCTAAAATCTGCCTTTTTTAAATCGCATTCAGCAAAATGCGTATTCTTTAAATCACACATATTAAAATTGCTTTCACCTAAATTACAGCGTACAAAGTTACTATCAACTATACTTGATTTTTCAAAATCAAATTTTTTGAAATTCATTTTTTCAAACTCATTGTATTTCAAATAGCAGTTTTTAGTTTCCCAATAGGAAATGAAATACTTCCACTATCCAAATTTGTCCAATTTAGCCCTACTATTGTACATTCTATAAATTCAGCAAACAATACGCTTACATTTTTTGACTTTAGTCCCACAAACGAACACTCAATAAATTTGCATTCTGAAAAGTGCAATTAACCAAAATACATTCATTGAATTTGCAATTTTCAAACACACAATCTAAAAATTCTATGTCAAAAATATTTTCTTTGTCTATTGTTATATCTTTAAAGTTTTTATCACTAAATGTCTGCATTAATCCTCTCTGCTTAATAAAAAAATTTTGGTGTACTTATATAAAAATTATAACATTAAAAAATTTAAAAATCAATACTATCAATATAATTATAGAATAAACAATATATTAAACAAGTAATTTTATTTCTTAATAAAAAATTGCTTTAAAAATCACTCTACTTCCCAATGATAAGTTTAAAAATTTAATTTTAAAAATAAGTAAAAATCTATTGACAAACCATTATTAATTTGATATACTACAATAGCATTAAGGAGAGTTGGCCGAGCGGTTTAAGGCGCTAGTCTTGAAAACTAGTGATGGGTAACACCACCTGGGGTTCGAATCCCTAACTCTCCGCCATAAACAAAAACACGTCAAAAAGACGTGTTTTTTGCTGTTTTTATGGGGTTTTTAGCCTCTTTTTACTAATTTTTAGGATAGTGGGTACAAAGTGGGTACAAAATTGTTTTTTATGTTAATTTATCAATAACATTTTTTTATTAATTTTCACTGTTTCTTAAGCTCTTCAATCGCTCTGCATTTTCAACTGCTTGTACATCCCATTCTTCAATGTTATGATGACATTCAATACCCAAACGTTGACACCTTGAATGTTCATTACAAATACGGTCATATTCAACAAACCAATGCTCTATCTTAGCCATTTCTATTTTATTTTTAATTTTTTGAATTTCTTCGTAATCATCACTAAATAATAAAATATCTTCAAAGATTTCTGCATTTTTTATATCTAATTTTTCAAAATTCATTGTAGGACTTGCACCTTTACCCAAATAACAATCAACATTCGTTTTATTATTTCTTAAATACCAACCAATAGTATTATCAAATTTATATATATAATGAATTTTGCTATTAACTATATGCAACACATTATTTTCAATATAAATAGCTCCATTAAATGTAGTTGCAATCACATTATTTTTTCTATTTATAAAATTTATATTAATATTTGTTTTAAAATTATAAATCATATTTTATCTCCTTAATTAAATGCAAAACGCATAAGATACTCCCATTGCTTGAGATGGTGGATTAAAATAACCGATAGAGCCATTGTCATATACATGTAGAAAATTAAAATTATTATCCATTCGTGTTGTTCTTAATAACCACATATATGGATTATTAACATTATTATCTAATACTTTTATAAGAGATGTATTTTCTTGATGCGTATTTATTCTATCTCCAATTAAATTTTTATAATATTCGTATTGTTTGCCCTCTTGTATATAAATATTTGAATAATTTTTTAATACAGCTGTACTAGCATTTTGTATTCCATATTGTGAAAATAATTCAGCAAAAGCAAGTAAAAATAATTTATCTTGAGAGATACCAATATTTTCGATTTTATTACCCTCTGTATATTTTTTATTTACATTTTTTATTACTGTTGATAAATCAGAGGGTAATTGGTTAAAAAGAACTTGTATAGTTTCTTTATACATAGTTGTATTATTCCAACCACCAGTATTTGAACTTTCTGTAGTAATTTTATAAGTTGTATTAAGAAGATTTTTCATACCAACTGTTATACCTGCTTTACCACCACTTACTAAATCGTCATGATTAAAACCTAAAATAATAAGAGTTATTTCTTCTCCTGTTGTTAATATTACTTTTCTTTCATCTCCAATTTTAAAATAAACTGAGGCTAAACCAGATTGTGAAACATTATCAATTTCTTCCCAAGTTGAATTAACAAATGATGGTGGAGTTTTCGTAACAAATTCATTTAAATCATTCCAATTTGTAATACCATCCCCAATTTTAGTTATTTTATTTGTAGTGTCATATCCAAATTGACCTACATTAAGTATTGGGTTTTCCATTTCCCATTCATCCATTGTTTTTGCAATAGTTCTACCCAATGGAATTGCATTAATTGCATCGGTAACTGCCTTTTGCGACATAACTGCATCTGTTAATTCTCCTACAGTTTGAACAATAGGCGTAACTGATATTGGTGTATCAATACCGCTATTTGTCCAAGCACCACTTTTCCATACATATATCTTGTTTTCTATGATATAAGCAAAATCGTTCTCAGTAGCAACAGGATAAGCTTTCTTCAAGTCTGCTAGATTATTAAACCAACCACAAAATGTAGCTTTTGAATTAACCTCCCCCCGCAAATTAGATATATCATCTTTTAATTCTTGAGATTTAATTTGTAAATCAGTTTCCAACTCTTGTGTTTTATTTTGTAAGTTATATACATTATTTTCAATTTCATGAGTTTCATTTTGCAAACCTGATACATTCTTTTTTATTTCTATCACTTCATTTTCCAAAGTTTCTGTTCTCTCATCCATTGATACTATTTGTGTTTTTACTAAATCTAAATCTGTTTCAATAACATCTACTCTGCTAGACAATTCATTGGTTTGACTTTGTAATTGGTCAAGCTGACTTGGATTATCTATATCCTCTACATTGTTTAAAAAAGTACTTGCTAATACTTGTAACCTTAATATCGGCGATGCCGTAACTGTCTCTATTTTTGCATTTGTTTCTTCTTTTGTCCAATTAACAACATTAAACACCAAGTCCAAATAACCATTACCAGCCTCTTCACACTGATTTACCGTTTCCCATAGAGTAAATTCTTTTGGCATAATTCTTTGATATAATCGATACCAAATACCATTTTGAATATAGTCTTTTACCATTTGAAAGCCATATCTAATTGTTTGCAAGTTTTTACCGGTTACAGTTCTTATTATTGCTCCTACTTGTAAATTATTACCATTTACATTTCTATCTACAATTTGACCATTATCAGTATTTTCCGATACAGGGTCAAGCAGCAACGAGTGTGGGACTTCCACATTCATAAGAATATTCCGATAACTACCGCGAATAATTTTGAAGTCGGGACTACATTCTAGTGTTCCGTCTTCGTGAATTTTAATTTGCAACACATTCATTTTTTATTACCTCCTATTTTTTGAATGTATAAAAAAAGAGAACTTATTGCTAAGTTCTCTTTGATTATTAAGTTTTTTTGTTTATTTGGTTTTATCATTTTTATGTTAATGTGGATAAGCTTGTGAGCCAAAATCTAATGCCAATATGTTAAAAACTCTACTGCATTTTCTTCCCCTGCAACCAATTAATCTTGAATTTTTTTCATCATCAAATCTTATTATATAAATTTTTTGGTCAGGAGCCATTTTTTCTCTTAACTCGTTGTATAATTTGATATCTTTTATCATTGAAAGGTCTTCAATTTCAAATCCTTTTTCTCTTGGCAAACAATAAACTTGTTCAAATGTTTGTTGAGATAATGTCGTTAATCTTTGTTGCAATCTATATAAAGAATTAATTTCACTTTTATATTTATCAAAATAACAAAAATTGTATTCTTTATTTTGAACAAGTTTTTTAAAAGAAAATACTATTGTAGGCTGTGATGCCTTACAATAGTTTTCTATATTCTTTTTACTAACTTTTATTTCCTTATTCGAGTATTTTGCTTTAATTGTCATTTTACTCTACTACATTCTCCACAAAATATTGTCTAATAGATTCTTTTGGAATTATATCATTTCTATTTGTATTTTTCCAAGGGTCTTCTGAATGTGTCATTTCCATTAATGCCCATGCAGAAAACTTGCCAAATACTTTATACACTTCCTCTAACAAAGCATTAGTTTTTTCATCAATTTTTATTTGCTTATACTCTGTAAATGGGTTTTTACTATTACATTGATAAATGCTTTTTACTACAGGACCATATTCCCAATTATAAATTTCTTCATTAAATAAAGGCTCATTATACATTGCCAAATGGCAACCTTGTGCATAGTACATAAGCTTATGCAACTTCAAATTTGTTATATAATCTCCACCCTCATTTGCATTGCTTTCAATAGCCCTATTTATAAACCATTGTGAAATGTCATTTGCTTTATACATATGCATACCTCCAACTATATTTTTAGTATAAGTCTACATCTTATGAATGAAAATCAATTTATGACAATTATTTGTTAATTTTAAACTTGCCATGAAACCATTTAGAGTTCTCAAACATACTGTAACTTTAGCTATATTATAACAAATTGATACATCTTTGTCAAATACAAGTTTTTATACAGCAATAAAATTTTGTTCTATTATATATAAATTATACTTATAATCATTTTATGAAAAAATTTTCTCAATCGTTATATATAGGATAAATATACAGTGGATTTAGTTTTTCTTCAACACCAACATTTCCCACATTACGGACAATATAAATTGCATAACTTGCGCTATTAATTTCGCCCTCATAAAAGATAATTGATTTTACTTGTGACAAATTAATACCACTATTTTCTGACAAAGCAATATTGATTTTAAGCCCGTTTATGACACTATTATCAAAAGAATATGTCAAACTACTATCTTCGCTAGTCGCTAATATATTTGTGCCTCTAACAAGCTGATTTTCGTTGAAAGCACTTTGTTCCTTATCAAGTAAAGCAATATTAAGTTTACCTCCCTCTTTTTCTCCGAACAAGTTTGGATATGTAACAAATTCGTCATCATGCAACAAGTTAACTTGATAGTTAAAAGATATTTCTTCTCTATTGTCTTTGTCTAAAGCTAAATAATTATCTTCCCCCGCTAGACTTTTAACTGTAGCAAAACTATCTTCAACAGGAATAACTGCTTGTGGCAATTTTAAAGATTCATCATGAGTCCAATTATTTTTATAAAACAATTTAAAATTTACCAAGTCAGCTCTGCCATATATATCTACATAACGCATAGGTTGTTGAGATAAATATGCCTCGTCATCCAATCCCCCGCCATTCTCTTTGTCAGTATAGTCGCCCGCTTTAAAATTATCTTCCATTTGCCAAGAAAACACAATACCATTGTGCATTGGGTAATGCACTAAAGGAACTATCACATCCGAATGGTCGCTTGAGTCCCCCGGGGTCACAATTCCGTTGCCACTTTTAGTTATTATACTTGACGGAAACATATATTTATCCTCAAACTTGTGTTTGCGTAATTTATCCACAGCAAATCTTGTCCACGCATAATTAGGCAAGTTTATTTTGCTTTCATTAAAAACTATTTGTTTAAAGTAAGTTATCCACTCCGACATATTTAAAAACCTAGGCGTGCCGATATCAACCTTAGGCGTAGCAGACATTGCAAAAAAGTCATTTATCCTCACTTCACGTCTTATTTTGGAACGTTCTGCAATTTCATAAAATCTTGGCTCACTAGGTATAGTAACTATCTGTGCTAATTGATTGAAATTCTTGGAATAAGTTACTTTTTGTAATATGGCATCCGCATAATACTCCGTATCTATTGCAATCACATAGTATGGCTCGCCGTTTATCCTATAAAGTTCGCCCGTCTTTTTTTCCTCTGTAGTCACGTACTCTTGTATTTGATAAACACCATTGCCTACCCTAATCAACTTACCGAACAAGTTAGCGGATAATCTTTCACTATCAATTATTTTACCTTGCTGTCCGTAAAATTGCTCGTGATGCGGATATGTTTCGTTTTCGGAGTTCTTCATATATTGCATTATATCAGGACGGAATTGATTAACTCTTGCATTATCTTGCGTTTTGTATTTTACATAAAATTGCAAATCATTAAACTTTAGATTATTTATATTAGGTCTATTTTTATTACCCTGCCAAAGTATTTCAATTATTCGTTTTAATGCCATAGGGAACACTGTGCCGTCACTACTTGGAGGTACAAAATTTAACCCTAATATTTTATTACTACCCAAAGCATAATACAATGAAGAGCCTTTTGTCGGATACACTTTGTATGGGTCTTCGTTGCATATTACGTCATAAACGGACTTTTCAAATAAATGCTGTGTCGCATCCTTAATTTCCACTGTACCGTCTTTTAGTTTCATTTCTATTTTAAACTCTAATATTTCCGTAATCGGATACGCCAAATGCAATTCTGCAGTGTTATTACTTACTAAAAACGAACTTTCGCTTGTCTTTGGTGTTACCCATTCGTCAACCCTGTTTTGAGGGCTAAACAAGTTGGTTACATAGCTATCTAGCTGCGTGTAGTACTCACTTAAATTTTGACTATTAAAAATAGTTATTTTTTGGCTTGTATTAGCTTTTTCCTCGGTGCTGCCTAACTGTTTAAAACTTAACAAAAATTTATCCGTAGGTGTTCCTTGTTCGTTATTAACAAAAGACATATAAGGTATTGCGTGTAAATAATAGCCTATCTGCAACAACACTTCCCATAAGTTATTTTGCTCAAATATGGTTTCATTAACAACCGTAAGTTTCAGCTTGTCTATCCACTTATCGTCAATAACTATTGAATACGGCAACGATGCTTGCTTTTCATCATTCTTTCCATACTCATCAATACTATTAACACCATTATTAACAATATACATATCACAAGTCAATAATGCTTTTCTAAGTAATTGATATGCAGAATACTTTACTCCTTTTCGGATAAATGGTCCTTTTGTAACTATTTCGGACATATCTTGGTGGTATATGTCTGCGGTTATTTGTAATTGGGTTGGGTCGGCATTTTCTACTTTGGTTGTTTTTATTGTCCAATCGTAAACATCTATAAATGGATTACCTGCTGATTTATATGTAACACCACTATGTTGAGCTTCATAATATAGCATCATATCCGATAAAGGTTTTGCATTACACTTTAATTCATATTTATATGCCACTCCATTTTCTATTTGCTTGTTAGTCAATTCGTCAAATGTAATATTTATATTTTCGACATTGTTTCTTGTTTGTACTTCTGCTATATTATTTTCAACTGTATAGTAATCTTTAAATTCTCCTGCTGTATAAATTTTTTCTTTTTGGGAATCACTCCTTATCAACCTTAACCATGCAAGTCCACCTGTAATATTGTTTATGATTTTACAATATTTATCGTCCCTTGCAACCATACTTGTGGGATTTGTTGAATACTCTCCCAACTTTTCTTTACTATCTTCCACTTCTTCATATTCCCCATCTGCATTTTTTTGCAATAGAATACGATATAGAATAGTGGTTGAGTTCATTTGAAATAGTTTCTCCCAACTGCTGCCATTCCACGCATAACAAAATAGTTTTGGAAGAGAAACATTTAATTCCAAATTTTTTGATGCCTCATTAAACATCTTAATTTCTTTTATACTATCCGTATTTTCCCACTCATATTTATATGAGTTTTTAAAATAATTTGCCATATTTTTAATCTCCTTGATTTTATTTTTTAAAATTTGTTTTCTATTGACATTTTTTTGTTATTGCTTTATACTTTAATTATGATTATTAAAGGAGTATTATATGAATAAACTAAACTTAAAACAAATTTTATTAATAATTGTATTTTTGATTATTACTTTATTAACATTATTGCAAACGGCATATGATGCTTACTTATTTTTTGCTAGTATAGTACCAAATTTTAAAAAATTAATGCAATATACAGGTCTTTTGAAATTTGATTTCATAAATTTTTTTGTTAGAGTTATAACCCTATGGATACTTTACGGCATATCTAGTTGGTTAATCTTTAGGCTATTTAAATCTTTTCGTAAGTAAATGTTTCTTCAACGCTTACTATTAATTGTGGTGGTGGCTCAACAATAGGTATATCCCCTACAGCCTTTTCTTCATCGTTTTTTACAGTCTTATAGTCCAAGTTGACATCGTTAAGCTCGTAAGTTAGTGCTATGTTATCCACGTGCATACCTTGAGCAATTACGCTTGGCTCTATCAAATGTATACGGTGCGTACAATAATTTGGTACTCCTACATACTCCTCTACATCATCGTGGTCTACAACCATATCGTAGGTTTCTAGAACTTGATTGGTTGAATTATCAAGTCTTTCCATTCTAATTTTTGTTTTAGGTGGAAAGGCTTTTTTTGTTGAGATTGGCATTTTTTCAAGTATGATTTCGCCTGTATCCAAGGTTTCGTCAAGCCTATCTTCAAAATAAATAGGTGCACAGCAGTTATTTGAGTAATCTTCTTGAGTGAATATTACATTACCATTTTCTTTTTTGCTACTTAGTTTGGAAATTCTCCATTTGTATTTCATAAAATACCTCCATTAAAAAATTTTCATTAAAATGTTGACTTTTTTACAATAATTGCGTATAATAATAATAGTAGAAATAACTCAAATTAAGTTATTAATAATGATGTGGCGAGCCATACGGCATTAGTAGCATTTATGTGAAGTCCACATCATTTTTTATTTATTAAATGGTTTATCTCGATATTTTTTCATTAAATTTTCATCTTCAATACTTAATTCCCAATTCTTTTTTGTTTTGCCAAAATCACTTAATTTGCCATTATTAGAATGTGGCAAAATATAAGCTTCCCTTTTATCTTTAGGATTAGGATTTTTAAACATTTTTTTTGTTTCAATATTTAAATCACTTATGAATTTTGAATGTGTCAGTTGAATAAATTTAACATCATCATTATCATTTTTCGCATATAAATGTGCAGGATGATTGTATCCTAAGTTATTTTTATTTTCTATGTATCGAAATTCATTTATTGATATAAATCTCCCTTTTTCATCTCGTGGATGTTCTTCTTCGTTCCATTCTCCTTTACCACTCATTAAGCTTTTATCGTTTTCAAACTCATCCATAGACTACCTCACACGACCTGCCAAAGCATTAAAGTTAGCCCTTGATATGTTATAGGCAATGCCATTGTTTTGTTGGAACATTTCATATTGATAGTTTCTATCTCTTTCGGCATACTTAATTCCAAGAGATATTGCAGAAGAAGTTGCACCTAATACAGCACCTATTGCTGTACCAATAGGACTTACCAAACTTCCTGCTGTTGCACCCGATATAGCACCTCCTATTATACTCAATGGGTCAGTAACAACCTCTATTTGTCTATTTATAATAGCTTGGAAGTTATCGTCGCCTTGTTTTCTACCTATATCCGAAATATAGTAGTTTGCAGTCTGCTTAATAGTTTGCGCTACTACTTTAGTACCCATATCCAAAGCAAGCAAAGTTGTCGGAGAGAGTTTTTGTTTTAATTTATCTCTAATAATCTTTTTTCCATGTAGTACTTTGTAAAATAAAGTTTTTTCAAAATCGCTATTATCTTTTTCATCTGTATCCACTCCTGCATTTTTAGATTTATAACTACCATTCCTGCCACCGTCTACTACAACAATTTTTAAATTATGTAAAGCCATTAACTTATCCCCCTTATATCCAATGTAAGACTGTGTGTTTCATTTTCTGCACTTTCTTGAAGTATTATTGAATGGTCTTTAATAACACAGTCATACATATATTGTTTTTCTCCGCGAGTAACACGAAATTTTAACAAAGTATTGTTATCATAGTCGAGCTGCTCACTTTCAAGAGACATATTCACAATAAAATCTATTGCTTTGTTCTTGTACCCGTCAAACGTTAAAACTATTGTTTTTACCCTAGATAAGTTTATATTTCCAACTTCATTAGGCGTATTTATCAATGGAATTGACTTTTGTGTCATATTAGACGACATAGATATACTTGAAATTGGTATCTCTATCCAAGTCTCTTGATTGTTTGCATCTAAAACTAACATTTCAACAGTGTAGTCCAAAAGACTTGTAGAATTTGGATAAAAGACCATATCAATAGAGACTGAACAAACCGACATTTCGCCAAACTCTGTTGTCTCCTCTATATCATCCACATCAAGCGAGCCTATAATTATTACTGCTTGCCTATCTTCCGTACCGATTTGCACAGGTATTCTTATACCATTTGTAGCAATAGACAAATCTTCAAACATATCTTCCAAAAGCTTAACTTTATCGGTTTGTATCCAATATTCTAAGTTCGCAGATACTGAAACTACGTCTACATTTTTTGACCAAATTCTTTCGGAGCTAGATAAAGATAAAATACAAAATGCTCTTGTCAAAGTATGTAAGGAATCAAAACGCATTTCTTTATACAAGTCTTTGACTAAATCTTCCGTATTCATTGGTCTATGCTTAAATGTATAATAAAATACATTTAATATGTCTTGTATTTTTTGACCCTGCCACTCTTGTGGTGCAGTTGTGTCAGTAAGTGTATAGTTTATATCTTTGTCACTCATTATCCCTTGCATTATTGCAAGTACAGTTTCTTGTGATACTTTAATTTTTTTCATATTATCTCCTTTTATCATATCCTACCATTTTCATCCACATGGTTTGTTGTTTATAATAGCTATTAAAAATAGTATTGTTACTAAATCTATTTTGACTTTGAAAATCGGGGTTAAAATTCAAATTATCAAAAACGATTTGCAAAGCTTCCATTTTCTTTACAGGGTCTTGAATATTTTTTAATTGGTCAACACATTGAAAGGGTGTTACTAAACGTGTATTTTTACGTATATTTTTTGTTATCGCAGGCATATTATTAAACAAATTCTCTATGAGCCCCTGCATAGCTTTTATTTGCTTATATCTCTCCTTATGCTTTCCTTTTATAATAACTTCGCCATTTTTTATCCTACCGTTAAAAACTGACTTAATATACTCTGCCACTTTTTTATCCACCCACTCAAAACTATAGACATTTTGCAGTTTATCTTTTTTAGTAAATTGCGGAAACAGTCCTTTAAGCTCTTTATTCATAAAAAGGTCTTGCATTGTAAATCTATTATTAAATTTCACTTTTCCACCTACTTATGTATTTGTTTTATTGCAATGTGTAAAACTGCTCTTTCTCTTGGTGTGTAGATATAGGAAATGTATATCTCTTCAACCATCCAAAATGAACTTTGATAGTATAAAATATCCCCTATTTGCGGTTTGTCTGCTAACGTTGCAAAATTATGCGTTTTTAAAGTCAAATAACTAGATCCTGAAAGTAGTCCGCTAATCGGTTGATTAATTGTATTTTCTTGGTCGGACTCTTTTATACAATCAAACTTCATTTTACGTAAGTAGTTATTTTTTTCAAATCTAATAATATTGCCAATCTCTGCTCCTTGCACCTCTAGCTCTTCATCGCCAATGTCTTGGGGTTGCATTGTTTGTGTTTCACTATCGTATTGATAAATCACTCCAACCAATCGTATAGCCTTTCCTGTTAAATCAATATACTCTACTTGGTCGTTTGACTTATAAACGCCTTTTACCAAAGTCCTTTTTTGAAAAGCTTGCGGTATTCCGTCAATTTCAAAACCTACTTCGTCAGTTGCTTTATAAATAATTCTTTTGCCTATACTTGCATTGTTTGTATACCTTTTCCACCATTCTGCTTTAGGTGCAAAAGGATATCTTTGTACATATCCACCCATGTTTCACTCCTTATTTGCATTATTAAATTCAAATTCTTCTAATTTATTTATTTTTTTTATTATTGTTTCTCTATGTGTTTTTACCATAAATGAATAGGCATTGAACATAGCAAAAAATGCCGACAGTAATATTAAAACTACATTTAGTAGCTGTGTTAAAAATGTTGCCACATTAAATCCGTAAAAGCCAAAGGAAATGGACTGTAATAGCACCGAAAACAACAAGCGCGATGCAATACTCAATCCACTTTGTTTTTTTGCGTATTGGCTTTCTGTAATGCCGAAATTATTAGGGTCACGGCTTGCATTTATATTAAGCAAATCGGATACCATAAGTTTAGTAACCTTATAGTTTTTGGCTTTACGTATTAGATTTCTTTTTTCTCTATACAACTTCCAATCATCCGAAAATGCCCAATTAATAAGACTGCTAAATGGTGTAGTTAGTGCATTATACCAATGATTAATACCGATTTTTAATGGTTTTTTTATTTTAAACTCATTATTAAGCTTTCCGTCAGTGTTGAATACTTCCTCATAAGAATAACCTGCACTGCTTATGTAAACACTTCTTCCTGTTTTTAATAGTTCCAAGTAGTCCTCGTCAAGCCAACTTTGCAGTTTATTAATATAGGGTAAAATTTTTGTCTTTTCCTTTAAATGAGCTTCCAATGTTTCCCTGTATTTATCATTATCTTTTCCTAGCAATAAGCCTTGTTTCATCATGGCTGTAGTAGCAACTATAGCTCCGACAAACAATAACGTGCCATTGACAACAACTGCGAGTATATTTACTTGAAAACTATCCACAAATACATAGGACATAATAAAATAAATGGCTATATCTAACAGTACGATAAAAAAGCCCATACTTTTCAATAACTTTTCTTTCATTTCTAAACACCCCTATTCGTATTTTTTTGGCAAATTTGACACTTTAGAAGCTACTTTTTCGGCAAATTGCTCTGCCTTTTCTCTTTGTTGCTTTTTAAGCTCCTCTTTTGTGTTCATATCGCAAATTACATTGCCGATAATAACAACTACAAACATTGCTAAAATTTCCAATAAAACATAACCTGTCTTAACTAAAAACTGACCGCCTAAAATAAAAATACCACCTACTAAAAGCAGTGGTACAATTACACCTATGGCTTCCAATAAATTTGCTACAACACTGTTAGTTCTCCCTGGAGTTCCTAGCTCTTTTGCCGTCTCTATTGCAGTTAATCTTCTATTTATTTTGGCAATTAAAGGCTTATAGTAAATTAAAAAGAAAATTAACAAAGCTAATAAACAAGGTATTGCTATTTTTGCCCAAGTCGGCATCGGATTGTTTTTTGAAAAATATTGAAAAACCAATATAACTACTGTCCCCGCTCCTGCCAAAAGATATGTAAAAACCTTTATTAAAGCATTTTTCAATTTAGTACTCATAATTCCTCCTAAACTCTTCCGGAAAGCTTATCGACTTCCTTTTCTACCACAATTTCTTTAATTTCGGTTTTTTCATACACAGCAACTAAATTACTAATTTCCGCAAGCTTGCATTTTGCATCTTCAATTTCCGCAAGTGCTTGTACATACGCATCTTTTTCCGCCTTATACACGAGTTGGTCGCTTGCTTTGATATTCCTTTCAACATTTACTTTTTGCACTGTTAAAAGTGCATTTAGAAGCGTTAAAACAATGTTTTGGTTATTAATAACTGCATTAGTCTTTTCTACTACTTTCTCATTAACTGCTATATCATTGTTTATAACATTTTCACTTTCGATTAACTTGGTAGATAATTTAATACGTGTGTAAGCTTGGGCAATTTTTGTTGCAACAAGTACCGCAGCGTTTATTGCCGCAGAGATTGAAAAAGTTGCAATATATTCACTTGACATATGTAACCAACCATATACTTGGGCTTGTATTTCTATCGGCAGCAAAGACATTACTAAATTAAACAGCGAATAAATTACACTGCCTATCATAACAATGGTTAAAATTATATCCAATGACTTTAAAATAAATTTTTTCATATTCTACCTCCTAATCTCCTAATTGTTGGCGTATAAGTGCAATCATGTTGTCTGCTATTTGTTCGACAATAGTTGTAAGCTTTTGCACTCGGATTGTAAGTTCCCTTACATCTGCTCTTGACTTTTCCGAGTTTTTGTCAAACTCCTCAATTTGTTCCTTTAATTTTGTGCATTCTTCTTTCCAAAGAATGATATCGTCTTTTATTTTCATACTTGTGCTCCTTGTTCTGTAATTGGCATGTTATTCATTGCATTTTGTTTTTCTTGTTCGATAATATAATTAGATAACTCCTCAACCTCTTTAGTTGAACAAGTACCCAATATTTCTTTTGCGAGCATTTGAGCAGTAATTTGTTTTTTATCGTACAACTCACTGTAAAGTTTAATGCTTTCACTTCGTACTGTTTGATTTTCCGGCATTAAATTAAGTTCCGGAGGTATTGCAGAATAAAACCGATAAAAAATATTTATCATTTCTTGCAAAGGCTCTTGTATAAGCTCCGACTTGTCATTAATAAATGCAGTAGTCTTTGTCCTTTCATACTCAATTTCAGTGGCAGTCTTTTGAGTTTGTCCGTCGGATAGCCAACTTGCAATCGTAGTCGAGGATAAATTTAACGAAAAAGCTGTATCATTCAATATATTTTGCTTTTGTCTATTTATATTTTCTGCCCTTAACTCTAGTTGCAAACCTTGTGGCTTTTTGTCATCACTTTCCCCTGCAATATTGTTGTAATAAGTAAATATCATCGGGTCAAGTAGACCTTTTTTACTATCCGGGTCATTTGGATTGTCGTAACCCTTATCAAGCATTACTCTTCCTCTCGCTATATACACTTCCATTCTTTCAAAAAACTTTAATTGGTCATAGGCATAGCTTTCATTCATAAGCAAGTCCGCAAGTGGTTGTCCAAATGGCATTTTAGGGAAAGCAGGAATATTCCTTGTAAACTTTATTAGTCTGCAACCTAAGTCTTTATCAAAAGGCAACGGCTTGCATCTATCTGTGTCTTTTAACGAATAACTATCCGCATAATCAATTAAAATATCTCCGTAATCCTGCTTAATCATTTTTTGAATATCAAAAGGTATTTCACTCCATTTGATGGCAGCAGTAGGATTTGGCGTCTGTTCATAAGCTATATTGGATGAGCTTTTATAAAACAAATAATGGACAAACGGCTTTTTGCCCTCTCTTGTATATTTAAAAAATCTTTCTTCACACAAATACCATTCGTGAGTAGCATTTATAGTGTCGTGATAGGTCGAAATAAAAGACTTTACACTTTCAATATCGCCATAGCTATCAACTGAAATAAAAAACTTATCCATTGGTATTGCTTCAGCTCTAAGCTGCCCGTTCCCGTCTTTGTTCCATTTGATTAAGCCTGTACCACCATCTAAAGCAAATCCGTAGGCTTCCTTAACTGCTTGATTAAAGTTTGATTTTTTATATTGATTATCGGTAACATTGTTTGTTGCGATTTCATTTGAATTAAGTATAAAAGGCTTACCAAATAATGTGCTTGTAATTCCTGCTCCTATTTTTTGCAAAAACAGTGTTGGAATCGTGCCGTTTTCAATATTATGAAACCCCTCTATCCACCCCCTATACATTGCAATTCTCGGACGGATATAACTTGCGTAAAATTGATAATACCTTGAGCCTGCAAGCATATATGTATTATCATTTTGAGCCAATTTAAAGCTTTCCGTATGCAATTCGTTACCTAAATGAAACGGAACTAAATATCTGTCATTGTAATTCATTTTTTACCTCCTTTGCAAATTATGAGTTCCTTTAAATACTTAAGAAAAAGAGGATGTCTTTTGACCTCCTCTATACTTTCGATATCAATATTAAACTCGGGATGTTTTTGCCATATTCTTGTTAACCTTTCGGCAATATAAATTTTATCGGCATTAGCCTCCATAATATCCCCGATTTTTATGTTTACGACCTCTATTATTTTGCTTACTTGTTCGGCATTATAATTTACGAACTCGTTTGTACGTACTATTTCTAAGTGCGGGGAAAACTCAATAGATAAGCCATTATAAGTTTTTTCTACCCATTCCTTTATCTCGTTTTCGACTTGCTCGTATATTTTTTCTTCATTTATAAATTCTTTTAATTTCATACTATCTCCTTACACTTCTTAGTAACTTTGTAACTATTAACAACTACCAATCTTGCTTTTGCACTAAACCACAAAATTGCTTATCATAAGACCCAACCCAACTTAAGCCTAAATCCATTAACATAACTTTAACTCTTGGGTCAATATTCCTATTTTCATTTACAAGTACGCCCTTATTAAGCCATTGCTTTTGCTCTACATCCACTCCACTAGACTTAGATAAATCGTCATTGTTAATATAGTATTTAGCTTGTTTCCACAATATTTCTTCGAACGTAGTCCTAAATCTAAACGGCGACATTCCGTATTTTATTCCTTTAGCTACTATAAATTTTAATGTATCCATAAAACTGCCACTATTTTGGAATATGTAAGAATAAACTTGGTCGCTTATATATTCAAGTTCATTTGCTATTTCAGTGGGAGTATCTTGCATGGTTGTCTGCAAAAAAACACTTAAATCTATCCCATGTTTTAGCAACAATGCTTCTGTAGGAATATATTGCCTCTTACGACTATCATATCTCATATATTTACTTGAAAAAGGAAAATGCATATCCTTTTCTTCTAATTCTTCGATTTGTTCTTCCGTATAAAATGGTGCTTTAAATAATTTTGGCATAATTCCTCCTATTTCTTCCTTAATTTTGCTATTTCTCTAAAAAGAGATAACTTTTGCATTTCATTAATATCATCTCTTTTTATAGTTTCCATTTTTAAATCATACGCTGCCTTTGCATCATCTTCCCACCCTGGATAATATCCTGGTAAACTCTTTTGGTCGGTCTTACCTATGTGTTTTAAATTAATCGGCTTATCTTTTGATTGCAAATAGTCTATAGTTGGCTTACCTTTTTCTATATTATGAGTGCTTTGAACTACTGCAAGTGTCCTATATGTTTTGCCACTCTTTGGGTTTGTGACTTCCGGTGTAACAATATCTCCTGCCCTTTTATTTGTTCCGTAATAAGAATATAGCTTGCCACTGCCATTATGCCCGTATGTAACATTGACAACCTGTGCTCCACCATACTTTGGCTGCTTTGGTGCATTACTTTGACTATTTGCCACATTACCCATTGAATCTAATTTTTGCATTGATAAATTCTCCATAAATATCTCCTTTTAAATTTTCGCATAAAAAAAGCAGTCTAATGACTGCTAATTTAGTTATAAAATTAATAATTAATATTTTTGATTAATTAAAAATAATCCAATATCATCATATTTTAAAGGTACTCCTAAAGAGACTGCTTCATCATATAATTTCAATAATTCATTGATATTCTTTTCTGTATATCCAAAATATCTAGCTCTTTCAATAACATCTTCTTTAGTAAATGGAATTTCTTTTTTTGTTAAATTATTTTGATCTTTAATTTTTGTCATAACAACTCCTATATAATTAACTTTCTAATTCTTTTTTTATTATTTTTCCTATTTCTTTTGCAATATCTCGTGGATATGGATTATTAGTATATTCCGTCCATCCCTCAGCAATAAATTCTTGAATTGATTCATTTGAATAAATTGATAGACCGACACTCTTATTAAATTTAGATATACTGTTGTATAAATTTATCATGTGTTTATTGTTTCTAAGATTTAATGCATAATCAAGCTGATGTCCAATCTCATGATCAAATATTGATTTAATTGTATCACATCCTTGTGGATGCCACCTATCTTCCACATCTTTTTTTACATTAGCTAAAATTATGTTTTTATCTTTACCCCATACCTCATTAATTGAAACTCCGGCATATTTATTATAGATTTTAACTCCTTCGTATGTCATATTTATTTTCTTATAAGATATTGCGTAAACCTTATTATCAAATTTGATTTTTAGTCTTTCTGCAAACGCTTTAGCCATATTCAAACACTTATCATTACCTAATTGTGGAACTGAGGATTGAAATTTTTGCATATAAAAATCAATTAAATCTTTCTCGTAAAGATTATTTAATTCGTTTAATGATCCAATAAAATTTAAATTTTCTTTTATTTTAGGACACAACATTATTCCTTTTTGTACAGCAACATTTAACTCATTTGCAATGTCAAGTTCAATACCTTTATAACTACAAATTTTTACTCCTAATTTATTTTTTGCATATTCCTCGGCTTGACTTATTGATTCTGCTGGCACAAACTCTTCTAAATTAATTATATCATTTATTCCGTAAATGTCAATATTTAAATTTTCGTGTTTTATTTCTTTATTGCTACTTTCTTTATCTGTAAATCTACCTTTTTCATCTCTTGGGTGTTCATCTTCAATCCATTCCCCTTTACCATTCAATAAACTATAATCTTTTTTAAATTTGTTCATAAGATTTCTCCTTTTAATGGTATAGGACAGGTTTTTTATAGAGTACCTATCCTAATGAATAACTCTGCTTTATGTTAATTTATATCAAGCTTCTGTAGATGCTATTCCAACACCTTTTTGCGGAGGTGTTTGAGTTCCGTCAGCCATTGCTTGTAGGAAGTTATCCGATGCTATATCATTGTCATAATCGTAATTCAAATTAGGCAATGTAAATTTACCTTTCAAGCCTGCTTTGATAGCTTGTACTGCTGTAATTGCTTTTGTGATATCGGCAAAGTCATCTCCACTAAATACAGCTTTCAATGAATTACCGGATAAACAACGTACACCCATATTTACTTTAGGTTGAATGATTACGCCTTGAGTATCTGGGTCATCAACTGTCTTAAACGAAGTTGGTTTTAGTCCGCGTAATGTAGCGTTACTTGGTGCAATCAAACAAGATAGTTGTTCAAGATAACCAATAACTGTTGCATCGCTTGCCATATCCAAACCAAGATAATAGTATGTAGCATCTTTAACTTGTTGGGACACCTCATAAAGTGGCATACCGTCAAGCCAACCTACATAACCGCTCTCGAAATCGGCAACTGTCTTTTTATCTCCTGTAAAAGCATTCATACCGCCACCTGCAAGCATTTTTGTAGCCAAATCACTTGCAGTCAATGCTACAGTATCTGTCAAGTCAACAAGATATGTTGTATTAAACAAAAAAGCTTGTCGTTTGTCGGCAGGATAATAGCCCGCATATAAAGTGCTATCGCCTTTACTTACTTTTGCATTAGAAAGCTTAAATGCACGTATTGCATCTGTTCTTTTTGTTGCATCGTAAGTATAAAACTCGATTGCTTTCTTTACCTCTGCAGCGGTTACAGTATCCGAGAAACTATCCATAAAGAATGAATATAATTGAGATGCAAAAGTATAACCGTTGATATTGATTGCAATGTCTTGCTCAATTTGGTTTTTACAAATTTGTTCAAATCCCTCGTCAAGATTCGATGCATTTGTCCCCTCCACTTCATCTTCGGAAATTGCGATATTATTGTCATATCTTTTCAAAATATCAATCGAAAATCTTTTTGATAAAACGTGCTTTCTTTGTCCCGTTGTACTATCTGGTAGATTGTTCGTATTTGCCCATGCACCATTGCTTGCCGCACCTCTCATCCTAAACCTGTTATTGATTGGCATAGGCACATAAATATCAATGATTGCCGCATTAGTTTGTTCCGGTGTAATAAATCTATCTGTAATACCAAAACCATCTTTATGAATAATGTCTTGGTAAAGATTTTTGTAGACTGTTTTAGAAACAAGTCTAGCTACTTGTTGGTTGCTTAAATTAAATAAACTCATTTTTAGAGTCCTCCTTAAAATATAAATTTTTGTTTTAGATGTAAAAAATTATCTATGAATATGCACATCTGAGCAGTCATCAAAGAGCTTGTTTGTTTTTGTCGGCATTGACACCTTTGACGAATAGCCAAAGGCACCATCAACTTGACTTTTTAATGTTGCGACTTCCGACTCTAACGCCGAAATTTTAGCCTTTTGAGCTTCAATGATATAATCCTTTTCTATCGAATTGTCTTCCATTGTTTCTTGTGTCGGCATAACTGAATCGTCATCTTGCAACTGTTCGCCTTTTTGCATTTGTGGTATTTCTTCCATTTCTGCTTTTGGCTGTTCCTCCTGCTCGGTGTCGGGATTTACAAGTTCCTCTTGCTGAGTTTCTTTTCTCTCTTCGAGTATTTGTTCGTCATCCACCTTTTTTTGCTTCTCTTGGGCAGTCGCCACTGTTTCCTCATTGTCAACTACCTCTGTTGGATTATCTTCTTGCTTATCAACTTCACTTTCAACCGAGTCAGTTTTAACTTCCTCAATTTCGGCATCGGACTTATCTGTGAGCATTGACTGCATTTTTTCAATGTCAGCATCGGATAATCCTCTTAACAATTTTATAAATTGTAAAAGTTTCATTATTTTTTGCTACCTCCTTAAATTTATTTATTATGTGCCTCCACCTCATTTCTATGGGCTCTCCACCTCTCTGCTATCTCGCAGTTAGAAACTTATTTTATGGCAATTTTTGTATAAAAAAAGGCAGTCTATTTAACTGCCCAAAGTTTATATTCTATTGTATTTATCTTGAGTTTGTATTCTATCAATAACCGCATCAATCGAATTATCTCTTTTATACATTGCTTTTCTTTGCGGAAAAGTTAAGTTGTACGGATTAACAAGCACCATCATAACGGCATATTGAAGAGCATCTGTACAGTCATTAGGTATTGTTGGGTCAATCTTTTTATTTTCTAAATATCGCAATGCTTTTATTTGTTCTACAAGCTTTGCATTGCTATATTGCGGACTAAAATTATCAACATTTACAATACTTAGTACTCCGTTAGCAAAGGCTGCATTTATCAAATCTAACTGACTAGATTTCTCTTGTTTGTCCTTGTACGCAAACAATCTAACATTACGCCAACGCATATAATTTTTATCAGTACTCGCAAGTACACACATTTGTCGGTACATACCACTCGCACAATCAAACGAAAATATTATCGGAATGTTATGCTCTTTGTTAAAATGCTCATTAATATAGTCAAGGTACTTAATAATCATTTGACATCTTTCCGTAAGTGCAGGCTTTGATGACTGCTCTTTACAAGACAAGTAAAAGCTTTCCTGTACTCTTAATTGACCATTTTGATGCACTGTAACAGCAGATGCTGCGATTGCATCTTGACTCTCTGCATCATCCACTCCAATTATTATTGAATTAATATATGCTCCAAAGCCTAATTTAGCATCTATGTTAAACAACTCTCTTCTATTGATATAACATTTTTTCTCAATAAATGAGTGAAAAACTGTCTCCCAACCTGCAGCATCTAGGTCTCCGATATATATTTGTCTATAAGAAATAGGGTCATTTGTTTTTAGGTCTTCAATTTCGTGTATTAACGCATTAGGTATCCACTCAAGAATATCTATGTAAGTAGGCTTAAGCACAGTCCATTCACTGTCTTTTAGCTTTGCCTTATAAAACTCGTCAAACCACATAGATGCTCTATCCGGATTGCCCGCAATTATTACCTTACTATGACCTGCTTTCATTTGCCGTAGGAATGTTGACAAACAGTTTAGTAATATTTCTTTGTTATGCAATTTTTGAGCTTCGTCAAGTACTAACAAACTTATTGGTCTTATAAGTTTTTTACTTTTTGTTGCGTTTACATCAGTATGCTTATTTGTTTGCACCGGATATACCCTAATTTGATTTCTATTCCCTTTTCGGTATATACACTTTGGCGTAATTATCCAATCGCCGTCACTGTTAAGTCCCTCACTCTCTATATAGGCTTGAAACTCACTTAAAACACCGTCGCCCATATTTGTACTAGAATCTACAGCCACACAAACATCATAATCGGGGAACAAGTTATAATACAATAGAATAATCCTACCTAATCCCGACGACTTCCAACTCGTACGTGGACTATACCATAAATTTTTCTTGCACCACATATCCTGTATGTCATTAAATGACGGCTCATATATCTTTGGAACTTCAATCTCTAACTCCATATAAAACCTCAATTATCTATATTCGACGGCGGTGTGTAATCCCCTACTATTTTTGGGTCTTTTTCCTTAGCTATCTTATTGGATTTATCTACAAACTTAATCTTTATCCCTGTCATAACCTCGCTGCCTATTTCTACAGTGTCAGTTGGCTTTTCTCCAATAGTATCTCTAATCTCTTTAAAGGCTTGTACATTACCACCTACTGCTTGCTGTATCATTGCAACAGCTAATGCCTCATATCCCCCAAGCATTTTTCCATCTTCTCCTACTACATATTTGCCTTTAAGTGCTTTTTGCAGTGCTTCTTGAATAAGTTTCTTTTCTCTTCTAGCTTTTCCACTCGCAATACCACCCTTTCTAGCATTTTCTTTAACTTTACTCGGGCTTCTCTCGCTGTTTGGTACCAAATTCTCGCTGTTCGGCATCATTACACCTCCTTTTTCAAATAAATAAAAAAGAGTAACAAGATTTTTTACTTGCCACTCTTTTTTAGATTAATGAGTAATTATGAATAACTTATCTTACCACTTTCTACATTATACATTATATCACACTTACATATGAACATTCAATGACATTTTTGAACATTTATGAACATTTAGAGGTACTTTTTTGTAAAATCTTTGTAATATCTTTAATTGCTTGACTATGTAACCGCCTTTTTATGTATTCAACGCTTAAATCCATAAAATCTGCTATATCCTCCCAAGACTTACATAGCAAGTATCTTTGCTCTAATAATAAACGTGAGGTTACGTTTTGTACTTTATTGATAGTATCTTCAATTTCTTTCCGAACATTTATTAGTTCAATTTGTTGTCTTGCGATTTCTGCCTGTGCATCTGCTATCTTATTGCAATATGTTTCCATTCTACAATTATCTCCACTACCACCATTAATCAAAGATAAGTTACTCGTCATTTTGTTTGCTAAACTCTTCCATACCTCTATTTGTTCGGTTTTGCTTTGTATTTGCTGCTCTATTTTATACGCTCGCGAAAGCCACTGTTTTGTTTCTTTCTCTGTCATGCTTAACTCCTTTTAATACTTAATAAAATCTTTTCCATAAATGCCATTTATAACATCTATGCAATGTTTCATACCCAAGCCTTTTGAGTTTGGTATCCACAAGCCTTGTTCGTCATACTCGCCACCATTCATACAATACTCGTATTGTTTTGGGTGCGTTCGTTTGAGCATTTGCAAACGGCTTTCTTCGCCTTTTCTAACCAAATGACTACCAAATTGGCAGAATATACAGCCTGTCCTATTACAACCTGTTGTACATAGTTTATTACCACAATCACATAACATTTCTTGATATTTCATTCCTAACTTATCCCTGTATACAATATCGCCATAAACACTTGCTATAGGCAAATTGTTTTGTCTTATATATCGCAATACATCTTGTTCAGTCCAAATAGATAGTGGCTTACTTTTAGGCTCTTTAGTTTCAAAAGCATTACAACCTGTTTTTATCCAACTATCTTCTCTTCGTTGACTTTCTTCTGCCATTATTGCAATTAGTGGAACTTTGTTTTTTTGTTTGCCATATTCTTTCAATGGTTTTTCTTTCATAATTCCACAACATCTATCCGATATGTTAAAATCTATATTCAATAAGTCTTTCCATTTTGCAAATCTATCTAATCTATATTGACTAATTGAGCCATCTCGATTGTCTATACCATTTATAGCTTGTACAGCCCAATTTATCCCCTTTTTCGCTTCATATAGCATTTTGCTAATATTTTTACTAATAAACGGATACCCATATTCTTTAATAACATTATCAAAACGCATTTTGGGTCGCAATATAGTCAAATTTTCAAAAGTCTTGACAAATTTTCGTATTTCGGGATATTCAAGCCCTGTGTCTACAAATACTATCTCTATGTCCGGGTACATTTTCCTTGCTATATCAAGTAATACCGTGCTATCTTTACCACCACTAAATGAAACATACACCCCATCAACTCCATAATGTTGCACCCATTCTCTTATTCTTGCTTGTGTTTTTGCAATTTTAATATCAAGTGGCAAGGCTTGCAACATTTTTAGTTCTTCTTTAGTTCTCACTCTTCCAACTCCTCAACATAGCACCAACTTTGTGGTGGTCTTGTTTGTATATCTTTTCGTATACCATTTATACAACAGCCATTCTCATAACATCCACAAACATCTTCACAACCACTCATTCCATTATACCAATCTTTACATTTTATAAGTCTCTTAAACTCGCTCAACTTTTTTGGCTTGTCATAGATTTTTAGCTGTGATATGTGCCAAGCGTAAAGGTCTTTGTAAAGGTCTTTACTGTTTCCATATTCGCAAAGCTCCTTATATTGTAAGCAAGATTTTTTTAATAATTTTTCAAGTGGCATATTGTTTCCATCTATGTCATCATAAAGTATGTTGTTTACCTTATCACAAACGAACTCGCCTATTACTTTGCCTTTATATAAACCTAATTTCTTAAGCAATCTATATATCCACTTTTTCTTTGTTTGATATATGTATACTTGAAAGGGTATATCTAACTTTGGCTCACTCTTTCTTACCTCAATAGTCTTTTTGCCACTTGCTATTAGTTCACACCATTTCGGCTGAATACTTATCATTACTGCTTTATTCATACTCACTCCTTATTATCTATTAATTTAGGTGGATTACAGCCTTGTCTATAAACAACAACTTTAATTTCAGGATTACTATAATAGAGTTTATCTTTTAATTCATCAATATCCACAGAGCTATCTTCGATAAATAAGAATTTCTGAATTGGTGTTAATAATTTTTCTTCACTCATTCTTTTTTCTTTATCTTGTTCTGCTATATGTCGCATATCTCGTATAAATCTAGTAATTTCTGCAAGTGGAATAAATTTCTCGTTTGATTTATCTAGCCCATCAATATTTACTAAATCTTTAGCTAAAATGCTTTCGTTTGCACTCATTAAACTTAAATTTGTTAACATTTCTTCTATTGTCATACCTTACTCCTTAAAATTTTATCTAATAATTCTTTTTGGTCTATCATAGCAGCTAAAGGTTCAGTATAAAGTAAAAAACCTGTACAAAGAAAAATTTCGCCTCCTGGCTCAATACCATAACTTTCAAAATAACTATCAATTTTATTTTGTAAGACATTCGCTTTCATTTGTGCATTTGCTCTTTGCTCTATTTTTCTAATAATCTGCTGTTTTGTCATTTATTAATCTCCACATCGTATTTTTTTGCTAGTTGATTAACTAAATTTAAATCCGGCGTACCTGTACCTAACCTATCCCATAACCATTGCAAAATATTTTTCGCTACCTGCTTGCTGATGACCTCTTTTTTACAATAACCAATATCTACTAAATATTCTGCAATCCAATGACCTTTACCACCATTCATTGAGCCAAGTACTAGATTTGCCTCAAGTAACCTTTCGTCAATTTCTTTTGCCATTTCTTTAATTTGCTGTTTCCTAGTCATTGTTTACTCCTCCCAATTATTTAATCTTTCTTCCAAGACATCTATATAGTCAATCATAATGCCTAATTGTTTATTTAATAAATCTTTTGACTTTACATCAAGCATATCGTATTTATATGTTGTTAAAAAATTAAACAATTTATCTTTTCTTTCTACTAATTCTGCTAATTCAGTTTCAACTCGCTCTTTTGCAGTTGTAGGCTCACTTTTCTCAACAAGTTTGCCTTGCTCAATCATATCTTCAAGTTCTCCCAATCGTATTATGTATTTAAAACCATTATTATACACAGGACATTCGCCAGCACTCCCATCTTGAACACATATACCAATTTCATATCCTGTTTCCCAATCTTTTTTTGTTACTCTTTCATAATTTTTAAAATCAATCATTCATCCACCCCAATTCAATAATTTGTTGATGTATTGCATTATGCAGTTCAATACCGATTTCACAATACATCTCTTTTTGCCAATGTCCATATATTGCACTATGCTTTATATTTTGTGGTCGTTTGCTCATAGGGATAAGGCTCCCTCTTTCGTTATTATCTATAAATCTATTCCAATCTACACGATAGGCTTTTTGTAGTAAGTCAAAATGTATAAATAATTCTTCATAATCAGTTTCATACTTATACAATAAGAAGTCATTATTTGAATTAAATAAATTAAACCCCAAATCTTTAAATAATGATATTGCTTTACTTTTCATTCCATACCTCTCAACTCTTTTAGTCTTTCTTCTGCTTTCCTCTAAATAAAATCTCTCTCATACTTACCTCACATGACAGCCTTAACATACTCTATTGCTTTCAAGTATTCATTGAAATATTGCTCATTATCTTTGTGAGTTTTTTTGACTTTGTTTTCAAACTCTTCAATAGTTCCAAAGAAACAACCACAACGAACATATATTTCCGATAATGTTTTAAAAAAGTATGTACAACCTTTACGACTGCCTATTCTGTCAATCTTTAAAACCCTATCGACTTGCTCTTGAATATTCTCAAATTTATGATTGTTTTCAAGATTACACCACTCGCCAAAACTGCAACACTCGCCAAAACTGCAACACTCGCCAAAACTGCAACGCTTGCCGAAACTGCACCACTTGCCAAAAC
>OFFL01000192.1_pt1 | contig 71048 bp, 55 predicted proteins | sample 1521391 | NCBI WGS metagenome assembly OFFL01 (sample SAMEA3504082, study PRJEB24116) | mouse gut metagenome | biome: mouse gut; feature: mouse-associated habitat; material: faeces | place: Denmark | collected 2011
GAACGCATATTCCACGTGGGACCAATCGAAGGGGGCACCAACAATATCGGCGAATTCCTCGCCATTGTCCACGGACTTGCCTTGTTGAAACAGAAAGGTTTCGACATGCCCATCTACAGTGACAGCGTGAACGCCATCAACTGGATAAAACAGAAAAAATGCAAGACCAAACTGCCGCGCGACGCCAAGACCGAAGAGCTTTTCCACCTAATAGAACGTGCGGAGAAGTGGTTGCGCGAAAACACCTACACCACCCGCATCCTAAAATGGGAGACAAAGCAATGGGGGGAAATTCCGGCCGACTTCGGAAGGAAGTAAAAAAACGCGGGCACCCCGGATTCTTCATCCGGTTGTGCCCGCGTCAAGAAAATGATGCGGCCGAGCTTATGAATGAATAGCCGCCATCATGTTTTATTTGCTATACGATGCCTTCACGAAAGGAGCATCAAGCAAGTAGTCAAGACTCTGCTTCACACTCTCTTCTACGGGGCAGCTGTATTTCTCAATCTCAGCTACGATGTGGCGCACGCCAGCAGTATCCGTATTCTTGAAGATAGCATCATAACCTACCATACCACTCTGCCCAATCTCGCGGTGATCCTTGATATGGAGCATGGTGAAGCGTCCGGGATACTTGTTGAAGTAATCCACCGGGCTGTTCTGGCCGCGCACTACCCAGTAAACGTCCATCTGGAAGAATACATATTCGGGATTGGTGTGTTGCAGCATGTAGTCCAGCATCAGCTCCTTGTCTTCCACTTTCTGGAATTCATGGGCATGATTGTGGTAACCGTATTTCAGACCGGCAGCCTGACAGCGCTTGCCCACTTCATTGTAATAGTCGCAGTATGTCTGCAAGTCTTTCAATGTCTTGGGAACGGAGAGATACGGAGTCACGATATACTCCATACCGGCCTCCTTATGGGCAGCAATACACTGGTCCCACCATTTCAGGGCTTCCGTAAAGTCGCCCGAAGCCAGTTCCTCGTCCGACAACCCGTGGGTAGTGTGCGAAGAAAGCACGGCCATGCCGTTCTTTTCCACCATCTGTTTGAACTCCTGGGGAGTCTTGCCGTAGAACTTACCGTCATTGTAGTTGGCGGCCTCCACACTGGTATAGCCCATATCAGCCAAATCCTTCAGAATCTGGTCGAGGTTACTGCCGTCCTTCACCAAGTCTCTTACAGAGTAGAGCTGGATGGCTACTTCCTTTTTCGTCGTTTCCGGCGCCGTTTCCGTGCTGTGGCTGCTGCAGCTTGTGGCCATCATGGATAAGCACAGTGCTGACAAAATCATCATATGTTTGATTCTCATAGTACTATCTTTTTAGAAGGAATTAGTCGAGAACCTTTACACGGATGTTGCGGTACCAAACATCGTCGCCATGATCCTGCACACCGATAAAGCCTTCGTGGTTTTCGCCACCGCAGTTGTTCAACAGTTCAAAAGCCAAAGGCCATTTTTCTTCGCTGAACTTGCTGGCTTGGAGCATATCAGTCCACTGCTTGGTCCACAAGTGATACTCCAGTACATTTTCATCGTTCTGTCCGTGAACTACAGTACCTTTGTATACCATAATCTTGGCCTTGTTCCATTCACCGAAAGGTTTGGCGTTCTGCGGAACAGCAGGAATCATATCGTACAAGGAAGCAGCCTGACGGTTGTTGTCCTTACCCAGCTTGGCATCCGGATGATTGGCGTTGTCCAACACCTGGAATTCAGGAGCAGAGATATAAATGGGTTCCAGCACTTCGTTGCCGTCCTTGTCCTGGGAAGTAACTTCCTGAGCCAGATAGAAGATACCGGAGTTACCACCTTTGGAAATTTTCCATTCCAATTCCAGCTCAAAGTTCTTGAACTTATGGGCGAAAATCAAGTCACCACCCTCACCGGTCTGTCCTTCGCCGGTACCGGTTCCACAGAATTTGAGGCAACCATCCTCAATAATCCATCTGGAAGGCACTTTGTCCTTACCATATCCACGCCATCCGTCCAGGTTCTTTCCATCAAAAATAGTAATATAGCCGTCCGCATCAATCGGCAGATTCAGGCTGTCCGTTTCAGGCGCTTTCAGAGACTTGGAGTAAGACACCGCAGTAGTAGTGGGAGCTGCGGCTTCTTCCGTAGCGTTCGATTTCTTTGCACCGCCACCGCAAGAGGCGAGCATACCTCCGATAAGGCAACAAGCCAAAGGATAATATATTTTCTTCATAATCTGAAAAATTAAATGATTAGTATTCGTTTATGAGCATCAGAAAACAAGTTCCGATGCTCTTTTTAATGTTTATCTGGGCATATCGGGCAACTTCCAGCCTTCGCGGTAGTTGTGCTTGATGAGCTCTTCTGCAAAAGCTTTGGCATTTACCGGGTCTGTCCATGTCTTGTCGAAGCTCGGATGGCCGTTGTGTATCTTGAAGCCGTCCTTGATGACCGTACGAAGTGTTTCATCATCACCGATATTAGTGAAGCGCATGTTGGCACCGTCCCATTCCAATGTCTTGTTCAGACCCTGCAGACGAACGGCCAATACACCCATTGCCACCATTTCGTTCATCGGTCCGGCTTCGGAGAAGTCAGACTTAGGCATCACGCGGCTTGAAGGACTTTCCTTGCAAGCACGTACCCAGTCCATTTCATGACCGCCATTCATTGCCTTCGGCACACGGCGGCAAACCTTCGGCGCATTGGGCACACGGCCGGAGAGCAACCACGGGTTCTGTCCGTAGCAACCGCAAATCAGTGTATCCTTCGTTCCGTGGAAGATGGTCAGACCACCACCGCTCTGCATCAGTTGCTTTCCTTCGGGGAAGCCTTTCGGACGGTCGGGCATCATGCCGCCGTCGTACCAGTGAACTTCCACTTCGGGCATAGCCACCTTCGGCATATTCTCGCGTGCGGGGAAGGTCAGTTTCACATGCTGTGCTTGCGGAGCACAAGCATTGAGCAGCAACGTAGACGAGCCTTCTACCTTAGTAGGATACAGCAACTTCAAAGCTCTGAACGGCTGGTGCAGGATGTGGCAAGCCATATCGCCCAAAGCACCCGTACCATAATCCCACCATCCGCGCCAGTTCCAGGGATGATAGATTTCGTTATACGGATTCATCTTGGCAGGACCGGTAAACAAATCCCAGTTCAGGGTTTTGGGGATGCGGTCTTCCTTTTCGGGAACATTCAGTCCCTGCGGCCAGATGGGACGGTCGGTAGCGCATTCCACTTTCGTCACGTCACCGATTTCACCGTTCCATATCCACTCGCATACCAGGTCGGTACCTTCGTCCGAAGAACCCTGGTTACCCATCTGGGTAACTACTCCCGTAGAAGCGGCCAAGCGGGTAAGCAGACGGGACTCATATACGGAGTGCGTCAACGGTTTCTGGCAATATACGTGTTTGCCCATCGTCATGGCATCAGCAGTAATGATGGCATGCGTATGGTCGGCAGTAGCGATGATAACGGCATCGATGTCCTTGCCCATTTCATCGTACATCTTACGATAGTCCCAATACTTCTTCGCATTGGGAAGCTCATCGAACACACCTTTCGCGTAGCGCCAGTCTACGTCACAAAGCGCCACGATGTTTTCCGTAGCCTTCACATTGTTGATGTTGGTGTGTCCCATACCGCCGATACCTACGGCAGCAATGTTCAAACGGTCACTGGGAGGTACGTGTCCGTGGCTCTTACCCAAAATGCTGCTCGGAGCAATGGTAAGTCCCGCCAAAGCTAAACCTCCGGTCTTAAGAAATTCTCTTCTTGTAAATTTCGACATGGTTCTTTAGATTTTAAATCGGTTAATATAATGAATCTTAAAACAATCCTTGTTACAGAAAACGTCAGACTACGGTCTTCTTCGGGCGAAGCAGTCCGTAACCTTCCTTCATGTGCTTCCGGCGCTCCCTGATTTCCTCCAGAGTCTGCAAGTCGCCTATACCGGGCAGGTCGTGGCGGCGTGCGTCTTCCAGGAATGTCCATCCATACTGGGATGCGATTGCAGAATCGCGCATGGTCGGAAGTCTCGGGTCGCGTTTCCCGCTCTCGATGGAGTCGGCCATGATGTTACAGAGCTTGTCCAGGTTCTTCCCGCCAAACGGTTTCTCCAGACGAAGCGTACGGTTTACGCCGTGAAGCTCCACCACGGCAGTCCGGAAGTCATGCGTCATGCGCACGATACCTTTTGTACCGATAATGTCCGTATATGCGTTATGAGTCTGGTTTCTGGAGAGTTGTCCGTAGACGAATCCTTGTGTGACGTCGAACGCGATGCCGTTCTCGAAAGTACCGTGGCACTGCACCCACCAGGGGTCTTTGTAGTCCCACATCCTCATGCCTTGCGCATGCCAGGTCTTGTATTCGCTGCCTGCATACCAACGGGCGATGTCTATGTAGTGCATACCGCAATCGTGATAGGCAGGTCCTTCGTATTCGTGTCCTTCGCCCGGCGCCAGTCCCGGAGTCATGTGGCAGATGCGCAAGATGGCCAGTTCGCCAATCTCGCCTTCATCGATAAACTGCTTCATGGTCTGGTGATACCAGGAGTTGCGCAGATAAAGATTGACAGCAGCAATGCGGTCATACTTTTCAATCAAGTCCACAATTTCCCATTCCTTGTCAATGGTGTCGGCAATGGGTTTTTCCGTAAGGATGTGCTTATTGCTCCGGACGGCTTTCTCTATTTGTTCTTTTCTGGAATTTGCTAATGCAAAAAGACCAACAGCTTCTACGCTCTGGTCATCAAAAATTTCTTGTTCATCGGATATGATTCTGGATGAAGGGGAAAGGTTTCTTGCCAATTCTCGGGAGGCCGGATCGGTATCGCAGATATATGCGATGTCCCATCGACCGCTTTTCTGCATTTCCTCCCAATACATTTGCCCCATTCTGCCGAACCCTATCAAACCAACTTTTATTTTCATGGTAGGCGAATATTAAATATTTACAGTTATAGTATTATCGGGGTCGATTGAATTACATGATTAAGAGTACTTGGACTGATAGTCATAGTAGCTGTCGTCGTAGACGTTGGATATAATTTTTTCATGGCATTTGCAATGTTTATGTATGTGTTCTTTGCAAAAATAGGATAATTAGCGATAGAATGGAAGCAAGCGGATATTAAAAAAGCGTAAAAGGTAAAAGAACACCCTTTATTCATCATCGCCTAACAGCCGTGAAACACTCTGCCGGCAGCCGTCAACCCCCACCTGCATCATAGATTCTGCGTAAGAAATATAGAAGAGAAAGAAGAATTAATAGGCTGTTTGCAGGAAATTAACTTCCTATTTAGTCATAACAGCCTAGCACAAGCGGGTAGAAGCAAAGTACGCAGAATTTTATTTCTATGAGAGAGACTGCATATCATTCAGTCTCTTATAATAGCCGTTCTTCTCGAGAAGTTCCTCGTGCTTACCACGTTCCACGATTTCACCTTCATAGAGTACACAAATCTCATCCGCATTCTTGATGGTGGAAAGGCGGTGGGCGATGGCAATCGTGGTACGGGTCTTCATTAGCCGTTCCAGAGCCTCCTGCACCAGTCGTTCGCTTTCGGTATCGAGTGCTGAAGTGGCCTCATCGAGTATCAGGATAGGCGGATTCTTCAAGATGGCACGGGCAATACTGATACGCTGGCGCTGTCCGCCGGAAAGCTTGCCGCCACGGTCGCCAATGTTGGTCTGATAACCGAGTTCGGTCTCCATGATGAAGTCGTGGGCATTGGCAATCTTTGCCGCTTCGACCACCTGCTCCATAGTTGCATTTTCCACACCAAAGGCAATGTTGTTGAAGAAGGTGTCATTGAACAGAATGGCCTCTTGGTTCACGTTTCCTATCAACGCACGCAGGTCGTGGATGCGAAAATTCTTAATATTCACACCGTCAATTGTAATCTCACCTAACTGCACATCGTGATAGCGCGGCAGCAAATCCACCAATGTCGACTTGCCGGAACCGGACTGGCCGACAAGTGCAATGGTCTGTCCTTTGGGCACCATCAGATTGACGTGCTTCAACACTTCGCGCTTGCCGTCGTAACTGAAGGAGAGGTCCTTAAATTCAATCCGGTCATTCATCCCGTGCAGCGGCAACGGGTTTACCGGTTCCTTAATGGGATTCTCGGCTTTCAGTATTTTGTCCACACGTTCCATGGATGCCAGACCCTTTGGAATGTTGTATCCTGCCTTTGCAAAGTCTTTCAACGGATTGATGATACTGTACAGAATCACCATATAGAAGATGAACGTTGATGCTTCCATGGAAGTGCCGTCGCCCAGAATAAGCAGACCACCGAACCACAGTACCAATACAATGAGCAGCGTACCGAGGAATTCACTCATCGGATGTGCCAACGACTGACGGATGGCTACCTTGTTGGTTGCATCACGCAGCTCGTCACTGCATTGCTTAAAACGGTCCACCATCTTGTCTTCGGCTATGAAAGCCTTGATTATACGCAGTCCACCAAGCGTCTCTTCCAATTGCGACATGGTATCACTCCATTTCCCTTGGGCTTCCAACGACTTACGCTTCAGTTTCTTGCCAACTTTTCCCATCAGCCAGCCCATACCCGGCAATACCAGGACAGTAAACAGAGTCAGCTGCCAGCTGGTTACAATCAGAGTGGAAAAATAAAGCAGAATCAAGATCGGATTCTTGAGCAGCATATCCAGTGAACTGGTAATGGAGTTCTCAATTTCGCCTACGTCACCGCTCATACGTGCAATGATGTCCCCTTTCCTTTCTTCAGAGAAAAAGCCGAGCGGCAAGTGCATCACTTTGGAATAGACCATCACGCGGATATCGCGTACCACTCCCGTACGAAGGGGAATCATAATGGCAGAAGAGCCGAAATAGCAGGAGGTCTTCAGCATGGTCATGAAAGCAAGGAAGAGCCCCATGAACAGCAATGTCATCTGTGGCCCGTGTGTCTCAATCATCTGGGTGACGTAGTAATAGAAATTATTCACCGCCACTTCCTTGATGCCTTCGCTCCCCCACTCCATGTACTCGTACACTTTGGTATTCTCCCCCGTTTTGAAGAGGATATTGAGAATAGGAATCAACAATGTGAATGAAAATACGTTGAATATGGCAGACAGTACATTGAGCACGATTGCCCAACCGATATATCTCTTGTAAGGCGACACAAAGCGTCGCATCAGCTGCAGAAATTCCTTCATTGCTTGTAGTTAAGTGAATTATGAGGTCGCAAAGATACAAGAAAACGAGGGAATGGAAAAGGGTTTCAGGTTATTTCTGCCTAAATGCCCACATTCTCTACTTTCTTTTGTGTCCTTGCATACTTCTCCAGCACCATGTACACTCATACATTGTCATCTTAATAATAGCCGGCTCATTTATTTTCCATCTTTACTCCTAACTTCCACACAATTTTCTTCAAACTTCAATATGCCCAAGCAATTATATGAGTAAATAATGAAAAAGATGTACCTTTGCACCCGACTTAACTGAGAACTTTGTTCACCACATGAGAAAAGCTATTATCGCAACCCTATCTGTCCTAATCGTACTTCTGTTCATTGCTTGCAATACCCGAGTGAACTATAATAAGTACCTAATTGCAATTGACTCGCTCATCGTTCAGCAACCGGACACTGCCCTATCTATGCTCGAAGCATTCCCGACAAACAGCCTGCAGACCCAAGCTGACAGTGCTTATTATGGCCTATTAATGACAGAAGCAAGAGATAAGAACTACATTATCCAAACCAATGATTCCCTGATACAATCGGCCCTGACCTACTACAACGGCACAAACGACATAGAAAAGCGGGCAAGGGCCCATTACTATTCCGGCTGCGTCTACCGGGATTCACAGAGAAGAACAGAATCTATGACTCAATACCTCATAGCAAAGCCCTTGGCTGAAAAAGCAGGAGAAAGACGTCTATTAAGTCTTATCTACCTGAATATAGGTTATCTATACTATTCACAAAACCTAAATACACAAGCCGATTCCAGCTATCAATTGGCACAACAAATAGGTATTCAGCTAAAGGACTCTGTTCTTCAAGCAGAAGTTCTGTCACGACGAGGACTCATCCGAATGGAAAAAGGAGAGGAATTCTATCCCGAAGCCGAAAAAATGATGTTGAAGGCACTCGCTATCGTCCAAAAACAGTCCAACATACAATTAAAAGAAAATGTGTTCTCCTCACTATGCCAACTATACAACTGGATGGAAAACGGAGAGAAAGCTATAGAATTCGCCAAACAGAATCTTGGCGTACAGAAAGACCGCACAACATGCTACAAAGCTTTCGAACTACTTGGAAGCGCATATTACCTAATATTGCAATATGATTCTGCCCGCCACTACCTACAAAAATCCCTTTTCACAACAGACTATGCCACCAAAGCCGGGGCTTACATGTATCTAGCAGACATAGCCAAAGAGCAAGGAGACTTAGCTACTTCCTTAGAGATGGAACGCAACTACTCTGCCTATTTGGACAGCATGCAGAAGTCCAGACAGCCCGATGCCATTGTCTGCGCAGAACAAGGGATGCCAAGCAACAAGCAAAACATAATCAGCAAACACACCCATTATCGTATCATAGGTATATCAATAATCATATTAACCCTCATTGTAGCTGTAATCATCCTATCCTATAAGAAAAGAAAACAAAAGCCCAATAACCAAACCGAAAAAGAAATGCTGCATAAGGCAGGACTTGTTCTATTCGAACAATCTGAGGTATACAACAAGATGACTCTAATCATCCGCTCTCATAAAGAAAAGGCAGAATCAGAAATAATGCATCAAGGTGACTGGCTACAACTAATTGCAGAAACCAACAAATGTTGGAATAATATTGCCCGGGAACTACAATCAAAATATCACCTGACAGAAGACGAAATCTACTTATGTTGTCTGTACCTGACAAACCTCCCGATAAGCCATTTTTGCCATATATTGAGCTGCGAACGGGATACTATTTACAAAAAGGCAGACCGCATATTAGAAAACAAAATGGGATTTGCACACAAAGAGATATCTCTTAAGGAAGCTTTAAAAAAGAATCTCCAATCATCTTGCCAATCATAACAATCATTAGCAAGTACAACAATTATACAATATTATACGCCATTATACACCGAAATTATACAATATTATACACTTATCCTGCCGTATTAAACCGACCTTTGCGGCATCAATAATCAAAAAAGTGTATAATGATGAAGAATCTATTGTCTATCTTAATTGCGACATTCTTTTTAAGCAATATTGTGACATACGCACAAAAAAAGAACAATCCTTTTACAGAAATCGCCCTAATCCAAGCAAAAAGAAAAAATCCGACTAGTAAAGGAGATACCCCTATATCTCGTAGTATCATTCAAACCGCCAACGCCTACCTATATAATAATACGGTATGTGTCGACTTCAACGAGGTATTACCCACCGTCACCATCCTCTTCATCAATGAATCAACCGGTGAAACTGTCTATTCAGAAACATACGATGCTCCAACAAATATCAGCATCAACCTAGATGAAGAATCATGCGGCAACTACTCCATTCAAATAGAGTCCGATGAAGCATTCCTATATGGCAGCTTCACGCTATAGAAACATCCAACTGACAAGGAAGTGATATATATCACCAATTTATAAAACGAACCGATTGAAAGGACTGAATACGCGTTAAACCAGTCCTTTCAAAAGGCAAACTAAATTAATTTCCAGAATTATGAAGAAAAAACATTTTCTTTTTATTCCCATCATTACAATGGGAATATTCGCCATTAGCTGCACCAACACTTTTGACGAGCAGTTTGTTCAAGAAGACCAACAAATGCCAACAACGAAGTCAATGGGAGATGGTCAATATCAAGTATTAGGCTACGGTTATGATATAACCGGAGAATATCTTGCCAGACAATCCATAAAAAACGAAGTATTAGATATTGCAGGTTTCTATGCGAAAAATCCCCAATTATACAAAGTGGAATATGTAGGTGAAATCAAAGACAACTTTTATGCTGGAGAAGACTACATGAACTATGTAAAAGACATCATCAATAAAACGAATTTTAGTGGTTCGGTTGCTGCAAAAATCAATCCTAAAAAAGATGGGGCAACCAGCACAGACACCTCCAATAAGGAAGTACCCTATAGCCTTTCAGCAAATGTCTCTTTTGACAAAGAATCAAGCAATAAGACTTCCATTACGACCAAAGAGACCTACATTCGGGTCGACCAAATCAAGCAATTAGAACGCTACCAACTTTATGCTGACCCCACAGTTTTGGCCGACTACCTCACTCCATACTTTAAAAGCAGACTTTCTACAGCCTCTCCTGATGCCATTATTGAAGAATTCGGAACACATATTCTTATCGACTTCAATGTAGGTGGACGCCTTTCTATATTCTATAAGTCAACTATCACCGACAATCTAAAAGTAGAGTCTAAAACCAAAATTGCCAAAGGAGGCATCACTGGTGCCATTAAAACGGTTAACCTCTCCTTCTCCGGAAGTTCTACTACAACCGAAGTAGAACAATACCAAAGGAGAAATAGTAACTGGTCATGCAACGTTAACATGTATGGCGGCCAGCACGATGGTCATACAATCACAATAACATCCGACGGAGCAACCAACCACACATTCAATCTTAGCGGATGGCAGCAGTCTGTTGACAAAACGCATTGTGTATTGACAGAAATTAATTTCAATAAGACATACCCCATATACGAATTCATCAAAGACCCTATAAAAAAACAGCAAATTAAAGACGCTGCAGAAAAATACATCAAAAGCAAAATTCGTCCGATTATAGAGGTAAAACCAATGTTTCAAATAAAAAGTCCACACACAAAAGACAACTGGTGGGTTTTTTCACAAGATGACGTAAACTATATAAATCAAGTAAGCGGTGATTATTTAACTGACTTTTTAGGATTTGTATTAGTAGAACCTGCACCCAATACAAAACCAATGCATCGCCTGAAAAGCATACATACCAAAGACACGTGGTATGCTTTCAGTTACGCTGATGTTGAATATGCTAAAAAGAAATGGAATGAACAGTATTATGGAATAGATGGATATGTATATGCTGACGAGCAACCCAATACTGTACCACTGCATCATCTCAAGAGCACACACACAAAAGACACTTGGTACACCAACAGCTATGCGACCGTAGAGTATGCCAAAGCTAAATGGGGTGAACAATATTTCGGAATTGACGGATATATAATCAAACCCTAACCATTCTCCAAGACATAACAGAAACACTATATTAACGTGAATTCGATATGAATCAAAAGAGGTTTTGAACGAAGCTGATGGCTGTGATGGCTGATAGTACAGCTATATCGAATTCACGTATAGTTAATAATACTACTTTATTCATACTGTTTTCAAACCAAGCACCAAACAAGGTCCAAGGAAAGAGCAAACCACACCGGAAGAAATCATGCGGTCATGCTCCTTAACCGAGCTTTATGAATTGAGACCAAAAAGGGAGCATCTCAGGATGCGTCCAATTATGGCAGCCGAAAGGGAGCTGGCATCCATTTGCCCTATATGACCATGCCGGAATTTGCTCAATTGCAAATTTCATAGCCAATTTGTAAGAAGGACGTTTCAAATGAACTTCTTTATCATGAGTATTCAAAAGCAAAAAGACATCTTCGGGGAAAAAAGAATTACTGTCTGCCATGCACTTATCAATTATAGCTTTGTAATGCTCTGTAACTGCTATCATCTTACTGATTTTCCTTAAAGAAAAGCCACCATTACCAACATGAAACCAACAATACTTCATTCTGCGCAGATTCTTAGGATAGAAAATACTCCAGAAGCAACGCTGGACAAACCAGACGAAACGAGTAGGAAACCTCCAATATTTTCTTTGGTGCGGCATCCACGGCGCACCAATATAATCATACCCCAGTGAAGCCCAAAAGAACAATTCGTCTTTAAACGCATAAGCATCCAATTGATAAACAAGCATATAAGTATAGCTCGAAAAAGTTCTATAAAAAGCCACGTCAAGCATTAAACGATTATAAGCTTCAATACCTTGGAAACATCTGTCTGGGAAAGATATTACCTTAGGGAGTAAAAATTGAGATTGTATATTGGAAATATCCAGATTTTCAGGCTTAATAATCACTATGGAGTAATCAGACAAAATATCCAAGCACTGTTTCAGCGACACCGCTTCCATCTCTGATAGAGCAGGTAAATAAATAGGCACTACTACTACAATATCTTTTTTATCCATACACTATAACTTTGAAGGGCACAAAAATACACAATATAAAAGATATAAAAATCATTTCAATCACAGAACTTCAAAACTTTCCTTTACCTTTGCATCGTATTACAATATATAGACAAGCATGGAGCAGCCCTTTATAGTATATGATTCACAAATTTTCGACCAGCAGAAATTCGGCGGCATTTCTCGCTATTTCTGTGAAATCATGTCCAATTTACAGTTTAATTACGATATTGCAGTACGCTATACAGAAAATCATTATCTATTGAATAGTAAAATCAAGAGACACGGTATCTACATCCCCCATTTGTTCTTTAAGTATCATCAACAGAAACTGTATCAAAGCAACGCCAAACTAATCTTAAAGCTGATGCAGAAACACGCTCCATTTGTCTATCATCCGACATATTACAATCCCCTTTTTCTTAAGCAAATAGGCAATAATCCTTTTGTGATAACCGTACACGACATGACCTATGAAAAATATCCAGACTTGTTTCAAGACTCCATATCCATTATTCAACAGAAGAAAGAAATTATCACAAAAGCCAATCACATTATAGCCATTAGCGAACATACCAAGAAAGATATCATAGAAACATTAGGCATATCCCCTCAAAAAATAGACGTTATCTACCACGGTTGTAGTCTACAATCCACTATAAGCAAGCCTAATCTACATCTTCCCCAAAGATACATTTTGTTTGTTGGTGACCGGACATCCTACAAAAATTTCCAACGATTAGCAGAAGCTTTCAGTATAATTCATCAAACAGATGCACATCTACATCTAATATGTGCAGGCAAACCGTTTTCAAAGGCTGAATCAGAATTAATATCACGTATAGGCATCGCTCCGCATACACTGCAAATTTCGGTCAACGACCAGCATCTGAAAGAATTATACAACCGTGCTCTGCTATTTGTATATCCATCTTATTATGAAGGTTTCGGCATCCCTATTTTAGAAGCCTACACTTGCAACTGCCCCGTAGCCTTGAGCCAAGCCTCTTGCTTTCCTGAAATTGCCGAAAATGCAGCGGCATATTTCGACCCATTCTCTGTTTCTTCGATGGCAGAAGCTATCAAAAGTGTGATATACGACGAAGCTGAACGCACCAGACTTATACTTGCCGGCAAAGAAAGGATTAAACTTTACTCTTGGGAAAAGGCAACCCGCCAAACCGAACTTGTCTACCGGAAAGTAGCAAAAGCAGTCTTCTGACCATTCATTTCCGCATAGAGAAAGCGTTGTTCAATTTCAGCAAGAAGGTCAGGACAGGCTTTACCCTCTTCTGGAAACGGTGTGTCTTGCTCATCTCACGGAAAAGTTCAAACAAAGGCTGCTTTTTCAGGCAAGCAGCCAACTGCAAAGAGTCGAGTATCATGGGAGGAAATATTCCCTGCAGGATATATTTCTTTTCCTCCTCACAAAGACTTAAAGAGACAGAACTGATGCCTTGCATATTAAAGATACTTATCACCCTCTCGACATGTCTATAAGAACAGCTTTCAAGCACTATCTTCTTCACAAAGAATTCCCAATCAGAAACAATCTTAAGCGTCTCCGTATAAAGGCACCCCTCAAATAATGCTCTCTTTATAAAAGCAGCAGGATGTCCCAAAGAGCGTTCCAAAAAATATTCAAAGCTCAAGACATCCGGGTATACAAACAAATCCTCCTTTCCATCGCCGTGTACAAAAAGCAAATCCCCGTAAACAATGTCTTCGTCCGACAAAAAAGGATGAATGTCCTCCAATACAGCAAAGTCATGAAGAAAATCACCCGAATTCAAAAAAAGTAAATACTCTCCAGATGCCTCCCGGATGCCTTTATTCATGGCATTATATATGCCCGAATCTTTTTCAGAGCACCAATAAGCAATTTTATCCTGATTGTTCACAATCAAGTCCTTACTGCCATCAGTGCTGCCACCATCTATGACAATATATTCAAAGTCAGAAAAGCGCTGTCTGAAAACACTGTCCATTGTCTTGGCCAGTCCTTCAGCATTGTTATAGTTGATAGTTATGACAGATAGTTTCATTTGTGAAAAAGTCCTTTTATATATTGACGGAAAAATCTTCTATACCATTTATTTCTATGCGCCTCGCGCTTCTTGCGCAGATAAAGCAGTTCGCGAATGATGTGCAATGCACTGCCTCCAAAAAAGGAAGCATAAAGGGTTCTGTGTTTTGAATAGATATAAAACTCCGTTTCATTAAATACATCGGCCTGCTTTGCCGCAGTTATCATAGATTGCTCCTTGACACGGTAATAAAAGAGTGGAGAGGGTATCTGATACACAAGACTATTTTCATCTAACAACCTGATAAAGAACTCCCAATCCTCGTGTCCTTTCCGCATATTCTCATCATAGCCGCCAATGGCCATGCAATCACTGCGCCTAAAAAAAGCAGAACAAAAAATATGATTTCTCTGAAGCAACTCCTCATACCCTTCATAACGCAAATTCCAAACCTTATTTTTTACTCCGAAAAAAACTCCTCGACAAAATACCAGTTTCAGGAATGGATTGTCCTCGAATGCCTCCATCGCCTTTTCCATATACTCCGGATGTATAATGTCATCTGCATCCAACGGCAATATAAATTCTCCCTGAGCCAATTCTATACCTTTATTTCTCGCAGAAGACAATCCTCCGTTTTCCTTGAATACATATTTAATTCTTGAGTCTTTCCACGTATACTCCAATGCCACTTTTTCTGTTTCATCAGGCGAACCGTCATTCACAACTATCGCTTCCCAGCACTGATAAGTCTGAGCCAATAAAGAGTTCAAGGCTTCGGGCAAATAAATGGCTTGATTATAACAAGGTACAATAACAGACACCATACCCTTTTCATTTAATGCGTCCATACAATATGTTTATATTTTATCTAAATTATTTAGCAGATGACAATAATCAATTTACAAAGTTAAGAATCTTTCCCTACTAAATATCTATATACTCCCGAAATACAATGCAACAAATGTTCTAAAGAAAAAGGATAAGACAAAAAAGCCATCAAAACTTCTTTCTTCTCAGGGAAATCAACTTTAAAAGATTTTTGCAAGAAACGATTAAAGCTCTTTTCTCTATATCTTTCCATCTCCCTTTTAGTAAGACAAAGGTCATCTATCTTTATCGGCAAAATAACATTCCATTTCCGATTATACATCCTGACCGTATCTTGGCACCAGTTGCGATTATAATTACCTTCCGAGAGATGTTCCACTTGAACTTCCGGTGAGCAACAAACATAATTCCTATATCGTTTGCTTACAGCTATCTGTAAAGAGAAATCAACATCATAGCAATGAAATCCAGTCAGCATCTTTTCATCGAAAGGATATGCCTTCCATACCTCTTTTCGGACAAACATTCCGAAACCGTCCACTGCTACAACTTCCGCAAACCACTCTCCTTGTACCACATTGAACCCAGTGAATGCCGTCACATTTCCTTTTTTTTGTAAATAAGAAGTACAAGCAAAACGACGATGCTGCATCCATCCCGAATAGCAGTCGAACATTATTTTAGTTCCTGCAAAACCTATTACTCCACAACTCGGTTCCGCCAACTTCTCAGCAACAACCGTCCCCCAATCCTGCGAATGGAATTTCACATCTTCATGGACGAAAAACAAATAAGGATAGCGAGCCTGCCGAGCACCTTCATTATAAGCGCGAGCTATAGACCAGCACTTCTCCCGATTATCTATAGCGATAATCTCATGTTCCACTCCAATAGTAGCATGTATATTTTGGCTGATTTCTTGCAATCGTTCCGGTGAAATAGAGCAAATGATAATTGACAGCATTCTTATATCCTCTTTTATATAATGTACCTTTATTTGAATTTATCTTTTCTATGAGTAGGAAGAAAAGGAATCACAAATGCTAATATCCTATTTATACGTTCCAGATAGTAATGTACTGGCAGAACCCCCATTTTCCCTCTTGCCTCAACATACAGACGGGCACGGATGTCCGGTGAAACCGGTAGTTTCGCTATAAGTCTATAACACTCTCCCCTCACCAAGCATTTTCTATACCAGCCAACGTCTGTACAAGAAAACATATACGACATCACATCTATCGTATTGAACATTCCTTCCCCTGTATATTTAGACCTGCTGGTTACTTTATTGGTATGTTGCCGGAAGTAATTCAATTTCCGGCGTACCTCTACAACTTTCCCCTCCTGTGCCACTTCTACCCAGAACTGCCAATCACCCGCACAGCGAAGTTGCTGAAAGGACTTATCTAGTTTATCGTAAACCTCCCTCTTGAAAAGCACCATACTGGCATTATACACATAATTCCTATATAACAGATTATGTTTTACATATTCTTTGCCATCGAATGTTTTCACTTCTCCGGTTTCTTTCCAACGGTCACGGCTCTTACGTTTCATCCTTTGTCCCTGTCCATCTATCAGAATGGAACCAGTAAGGCACATTATTGCACTTGGATTCAACTCCAATGCGGCAACTGTTGCCTCCAAAAAATGAATATCGGCAGTGTCATCACTTTCTGCAATCCAAACATACTTTCCTTTAGCAAGGCGAATGCCCCTATCCCATTGAAGAAAAGTATTGCCTGTATTCTTTTCATTCAACATTAATGCCGAAACTTTTGGATGTTCTTTATAGGCATTCAAAATATCACAACTATTGTCCGCAGAACAATCATCCAGCAGAATCAATTCAAAGTTCTGATAGGTTTGATTGAGGATGCTTTCAATCCTCTCTTTCAAATAAACAACATGATTATAATTGGGAAGTATTACACTCACCATAGGAGAATTATCCATAAAATTTATGCAGATTTCATACTTTATAAAACAAAAAAATAGGCCGACAGATTATCTATCGCCTACCATAACCGCAAAGTGGCCATCAACGGATAACCCACCCGCCATCGCAATTTAAACTTACGCACCAGATTCCAGGGCTTGGTTCTGGTCTTACCTTGAAAATACCAGATGTAGTTGTTTACGGCATCCAGTACCCGTGAAGAGGACTCACCGTCCAGATGGGCTTCATGCTTGTGCACATAAGCACGCATCCGTTCCATCAGTTCCGCCGGACGGGAAATGGCCTTTTCTATCGCTCCCTCTACAGCATCCGTGTCAGTGACATTCAGCAAATGAGCTCCCGGCATGGTGTTGCAATAGGTCACAACCGGTTTGTCCAACATCATTGCCTCGACAATCACAGACGAAGCATCGGACAACAGTACATCTGCACTGTTTAGCAGCTTGGCATCAACAAGTCCACTCTCGTGGAAAGTAATATTGGGGCAGGAAGCAGCCAGTTCCTTGTATTTCTTGAGGACTTCCATATCCGAGAATTTCGGATGGAACGAAATAATCCAATCCCAGTTCTTCTCGCGCACCAGTCTCTTGATGGTATCAAACAGATGAGGAGCAGAAGTTATATTTTTTGTAAACGTAGAAGAGTACAAAACTACCGGACGTGCATTATGAGGAGTGTGCGCACGTTCTTTCACGAAAGTATCCGCCTTGCACCAGCCCGTTTCGTATACCTTGAAGAAGCCGTATTTCCTCTCAAGTTCCTTGAAAGGAAGAGTGCTCGTTTCTCCTTGCGTGCAATAGACATCGAACCATCCGCGGACAGAAAAATGGTCGTCCTTTTCATCGCCACGCTTATTGATGGGGTAGCCATGAAAAAGGGAAACTTTCACTCCCGGGAAGAAATCATAAATATAGTTGCCCGGCGCAAACACGGCAATAGGCTGATAATCCATCACTTCCTGAACAGATTGAAGCCACCTCTCATCTTGATCCAACAGAACCGGGCAGTCTGGTTCAACAAACCATGCGACCTCATCCCCTCTACGCCTGATTTCGTCCTGAAGCGGGCGAAGTATAGGATAGGAATAGGCTACCGAAACGAAAAATAAATAATGCTTCTTCATACACTCAAAATATCACGGCAACGACACAATCGTCACCTCAAATTACCAATAGAACAATAAAATCCAGCCCTTAGTTTGTAACAGTTTTGCTTTCTTTGCTTTAAACGTCTGCAAAGTAAATACAAGAATTCTGCATATACTGCATCAATCCAGAAAAAAAAATGACTTTTATCAACTTTTCTCCAAAAGTTGCTGTTTATGAAGCTTTTTCTTCTCTAAAATATCTATCTTTGCACCCCAATATTTTAAAAATACTATTTTATGAGAAGAAATCTTTTTCATTGCTCCAACAGCCAACAAGGGGCAACAGATAAAGTGACTCTTTTGTTCGGAATCACCATTTTTTTCAAATTCCTGCTATTCGATTTCATCTGGAGCATACCCACCACATTCGCTTCATTCTCTACCATCGAATTTTATGCGACCAAAATAATAGCCACCCTCGTACTTCTCGTCCCCTATAAGTTCTTCCGGCTCTGGAAAACAGAGATAGTCATCATGCTCTTGCTGGATATACTGCTGATTGTCAACCTGATGTATTTCCGCACCTACTATACTGCCATCCCACTTAACAGCTATGGACTTTCTGGAAACCTCGCCGATTTCACCGGAAGCGTTTACGACTCCTTCCGCTGGTACGACATCTTCTTCCCTCTATCTACCATTGCCAGTATCCCCCTTTATTGGCATTACAAAAGAAATACCGCCGGAAGAACATCATACAAGTATTACGGAGGAGCTTTGGGAATCGGTATCCTGCTGTTTACCATCACCACCCTGGCCAAAGGAGGATTCAAGGAAGCATACAACACCGTCCGCCAGAAAGCCTATCTGTGTGCAAGCACCACTTCCATGTATACCGTCTTCGGAAGCCTATGCTATGACCTCATCAACCAGAAGCAGGAGGCCACCCCACAGATACAGCAAGAGATAAAGGAGTGGCTGAGCCAGAAACCCGGACATCACCCTTTGGCCGGACGTATCGGAATCCGCAACAACTGCATCGTCATCCTGGCAGAATCTTTGGAAAGCTGGGTACTCGAAAGGGAAGTGGAAAGGCAAGAGATTACTCCATATCTCAACAAACTGCTGCAAGACTCCACCACCTTATACGCTCCCCACGTACTGACGCAAGTGAAAGGAGGACGCTCCATTGATGCACAGCTGTTGCTTTGCGCCGGTATGCTGCCTATCAACAGCGGCACATACAGCAGCCAATATCCTGACCACACCTACGGAACCCTGCAAAAAGCCATGCATCAGCAGAAGAACTCGCGCAACTACCTCCTGACCATTGATAAAGTATCGACCTGGAACCAAGGCGTCATAGCCTACAGTTTCGGGACCGACACCATCATTGCTTATCATGACTTTGAACTGGCAGAAGCCTTCGGCACGCACAAACGTACCGGAGACGGCTCCTTCCTGGCGCAATGCCGCCAAAAAATAGAGAAGGGGGAAATCTGGAAGAAGGGGGAGAATGTTTACATGCAGCTGGTGACCTACTCCGGCCATGCTCCCTTCAAATTGCCTGAAGAATTGAAAGAGATTCATTTCTCTCCGGCCATTCCACAGAAAATGAATGACTACATGACCACTGCACGCTATACGGACAAGGCGATAGGAAAATTCGTGGAGTACCTGAAAACACTCCCACAATACGACGAGACCCTTATCGTCATCACCGGTGACCACGAAGGACTGGCTACCTACCGTGAAGAATTGTGTAACGCCCCCGGTGGCAAGGGTATCGTATCCGACAAGACATTCACCCCTTTCATCATAGTAAACTCTCCGGTAGGCATGCGTTATGATAAAGTGATGGGACAAATCGATATGTACCCCACCTTACTGAACCTGCTCCAACTGGATGATTACTACTGGAGCGGATTGGGCCAAAGCATCCTCGACCCATGCAAGAAAGGATTCGCCATCAGCCCCCAAATGGAGGTGGTAGGTGAAGAGCCCACCCCGGCAGAAGCCGAGTTCGCCAAAAAAGCATACGATATTTCCGACCAGATGATACATTTTGATTATCTTTGCTCAAAAGCGAAGATAGGCGGCACCCCAAAATAAAAAATGAACAAGTTCATTTTGTTCTGCTTTCGGTTTGCACTATCTTTGCACCGTTCAAAAGAAGTAAAATGTAAATAAAAACAATGAAGGTACATATTCATCCGCATTATGCCGCCTACGAGAGTTATATCCGAGCCATCCCATCGGAAGAATATGAACGGGAAGAGGTTTATTGTAACCGAAGGAACACAGTCGAAAGAGTGCGGTTCGGAGACAAGGACTTCGTAATCAAGAAATACAAAAGACCTGCCCTCATAAACTGTCTCATTTACACTTGGTTTCGCAAAAGCAAAGCGCAGCGCGCCTTTGAATATGCAGAACTTTTTCTGCAACGGGGAATAGAGACCGCCCCTCCGGTAGCTTATATAGAAATCAAAAAGAATGGTTTCTTCCACACCGGATACTTTATTTCCGAATACCTCCCCTACCCGCTTGTTACGGATATGTTCGGTACGGAAATGGAGGAAGAAGAGAAAAAACGGCTAAGACATGACCTCGTAGACTTCACTCTCCAATTACATCTGAACAAGGTCTTGCCACTGGACTATAATCCCAAGAATATATTTTACCGGAAGACAAACGGCAAATATCACTTCGCCCTCATTGACATCAACCGCCTGAAGCTCGGTAAAGTACCCGGTATCAGAATGTCCATGAATGCCTTCAGCCAACTGGGTATTCCCGCCGATGACTTCATGAAAATAATACCTCTATATGCCGAGCAAAGAGGATTCGATATTGAAGAATGCATATTCTTCACTCTCTTCAGCAGACTGAAATGGAGAAAGCAAAGACAATTTAAAAATTTCGTCAAAAGCAAGCTTCATTTCTGAAATGTCGTATCTTTGTACCAACGAGATTAGAAAACTATGCAAGATTATATCACCCAGTCCATCCAAGAAGGTATCAGGCTCAAAGAAAATATCCTGAACAACCGGCAAATGCTTACCGACATCGAAACCGTCGGCAATCTGATAGTACAAGCCCTTCGACAAGGGCACAAAGTCTTGCTTTGCGGTAACGGCGGCAGTGCAGCCGATGCCCAGCATATCGCTGCCGAACTCGTCGGACGTTTCGTGACCGAACGGGAAGGCCTGCCCGCCATCGCCATGACAACCGACACTTCCATCCTGACCGCAGTCAGCAATGATTATGGCTTCGACCTCGTCTTCGAACGGCAGACAGCAGCCTTGGGAACGAAAGGTGATATTCTGATAGGCCTTTCTACCAGCGGCAACTCTCCCAACGTAGAGCATGCCTTGCAGAAGGCACAATCTATGGGCATCACCACCATAGGGCTCCTGGGAAGGGATGGAGGAAGGTGCAAGGAACTTTGCAATTACCCGCTGATTATACAGCACGCCGAATCTGCCAGGATTCAAGAAGTGCACATTACCATCGGACATATCTTGTGCGGCATCGTTGACAATAAACTGTTCTCCCATGAATAAAGCGATTTTCCTTGATCGGGACGGTACCATCAATGTTGATTTCGGCTACGTTTATAAGACCCAAGAGCTTGAATTATTGCCCGGTGTAGCCGAAGCACTCCGTATTTTTCAAGAATTGGGTTATCTGCTGATTGTCATCACGAACCAATCCGGTATTGGACGTGGCTACTTTACACTGGAGGACGCCGAACAGTTCAACCGAGCACTCGCCCAAGAGCTGGAAAAACATGGAGTTATACTGAACGATTTCTATACTTGCCCTCACGCTCCGGAAGAACATTGCGAATGCCGTAAGCCTTCTCCTTTCATGGTGACGGAAGCGATGAAGAAATATGAAATCGACCCATCCCAATCCTATATGTTCGGAGATAAGAAATCGGATACGGAATGCGGCGAAAGAAGTGGTGTCAAGTCCTTCCGGGTCACCTCTGAGCATTCACTTCTATATTGGGCCAACCAATTAAAAAACAACCTATTATGAATACAGAATTAAACAGTATAAAGGGAAAGAAGGTACTCGTTATCGGAGACGTGATGCTGGATACTTACCATATAGGGGACGTGAAAAGGATTTCTCCCGAAGCCCCCGTACCAGTGGTCCGTGTCACCCGTACCTACAATGTATTGGGAGGAGCGGCCAATGTTGCAAGAAATCTGTTGGGACTGGGTTGCTCGCCGTATGTCGTCAGCCTGCTTGGCAACGACCACAACGGAAACACAATGCAGGAGATGTTCGCTGATTTGGGTATCAGAAACGAACTGTTTCATACAGAACACCCAACCATCACCAAAACCCGCGTAATAGGCAACAGCCAGCAAGTAGTACGGCTGGACTTTGAAACAGAAAATGAATGCCTGAACGAAGAGATTGAGCAGAAACTGCTGGATGCCGTGAAGCGTGCACTCCCCGAAGTGGACATTGTCGTGATTTCGGATTATGGCAAGGGAGTATGCAATGATACAGTATGCCAGCAGGTTATATCCGCCTCTGCCGGGCAAGGGAAGAAGGTCATTATAGACCCCAAAGGGACAAATTGGGAGAAATACCGTTCCGCAACCATCATCACCCCCAACCTGAAAGAGCTTTCGGCTGTTTCGGGAGTGGATGTGAGAAATGAGGATAAAGAAATCCATAGCGCAGCAGACCGGATACTGAAGGAGTATAACCTTACTTCTCTATTAGTGACACGTTCCGAAAAAGGCATGTCATACATAGCTCCCGATGCCTCGCAGGACATTCCTACCGAAGCAAGGGAAGTATATGACGTTTCAGGTGCAGGCGATACTGTCGTGGCAACTTTAGCAGCTGCGCTGGCAGCCGGTATCCCTATTGCAGATGCCATTTATCTTGCCAATAAAGCGGCCGGCATTGTAGTCGGGAAAATAGGCACCAGTCCCATTCTGTTCAAAGAGTTGCAGGACGAGTTACAAATCGGGAAACCGGCCAGCAAACTTATTCCTATTTCCCAACTTGCAGATACTATAAAACAACTGCGTGCGCAGGAGCGCAAAATCATATTCACAAACGGCTGCTTCGACATTCTGCACAAAGGACACGTGTGCTATCTGGAAAAGGCCAAAAGACTGGGGGACGTACTTATCGTAGGATTGAATTCGGACAGCTCAGTAAAACGTCTGAAAGGGGAATCGCGCCCCATCAATGATGAAAGCGCCCGCTCCACAGTCCTGGCAGCCTTGGAAGCAGTGGACTACGTAGTGATTTTTACGGAAGATACCCCTCTGAATCTCATCAAAACAGTTGCACCGGACGTGTTGGTAAAAGGTGGCGACTATGCCATAGAAAACATTGTAGGCAGGGAGTACGCCCAAGAAACAGTAACTATCCCTTTCGTAGACGGTTATTCCACTACAAAGACTATAGGCGCCATCAACCAAGAGAAGCAATAATCTTTTCAGCGACTTGTTGGGGGGTAATATCCACCATACACTTCTGATAAACAGCCAGCTTGCATTTACCCCGTCCGTCTTTGGTGCACGGACGGCAAGGCAGGGCTGTTTCGAGTATTTCCACCGTAGGTCCCGTAGGGAAACCGAAGGCCGTAGGTCCCATCAAGGCAAAAGCAGGAACACGGAACAAATCAGCGGCATGCATAAAACCCGTATCAGCGCTGATTACCAGATTGGAACGCAACACTATGTAAGAAGACTCCATCAATGAGGTTTGTCCCGCAAGGTTAACTACCCGTTCCGGTGCAGCACTTCTGATTTCCTCACAGAAAGTATCCTTCGGACCCGCCAGAATGACAAATCTATACTCAGGAAGAAGGGCAACCAATTCTTTCCAATAGGAAACGGGCCAGCGTTTCATTTCCCAGTTGGCAGACGGCACCAGTGTAATCATATCTTTGGTTACAAAGTTCTCATACTTGCTACGTATTTCATCCGGGAAACGCCAGTCGTGATAGTTGTCCGGAAAATGCGTAATTCCCCATTTCTTCAATGGTTTCTGAAAAGACACCATCCCCCTGAAAGGCTTGTCGAAATGGTTGATTCCCAGTTTGAACAACAAAAAGCGCTTGCCTCTCTCCTTGCTCCGCAGAGCAACGTAAGGTTTCGCAAAAGGCAGTGGAGCCACTATCAGCTTCAATATGTTGGAACGGATATTACTGTGGGCATCATAAATGTAGTCGAAATGCTCTTTTCTCAAATCAGCCGCCATTTTCAACAACCCGGCAAGCCCGGTTCCCTTGTCAAACGCCCAGATTTTATCAATCCTGCCATCCATCGACAAGGTCCCCACCATATCCTTCCGGGTAATCCAATGAATTTCCACATCTGCAAACCGTTCACGTATCCCGCCGATAATCCCCATGCACTGGATAATATCCCCTATCGAACTGAAACGGATAATTAAGAATTTGGTCATAACAAATTTATTAGAATTGCTGATTCGGCACAAAAGTAAGCGTTAACAACGAAAAAACAAACCAGACTGTAAAAAAGATGCCATATAACATTGCCTACTAATGTATATTATCAGTTATATCCCATTTTCTTGCCACTCCTAAATAATATCTTTATCTTTGTAAAATTTTAAAGAGAGGTATTAAAAGCCTAAGAAATAATACAAAAAATAGTATGAAAAACGAATCAAACTTTTTAGATCGTAATGAGTTCAACTTTCAGCCATCTGAGGAAGTGGTAGAAGCTTTAAAAAACTTCGATGTGAAAAAACTTTGCTTTTATACCCGTATCTATGACGAAGGGAAAAAAAGTATACTATCCGTTTTCTTATCAGAACTTTATAATATAGAAGAATCCCAAATCCTACTCGGCTATGGAGGCGAAGACATTCTGAAACAAGCCGTACACTACTTCCTGACCGAAGACAAAACGAACAAAACCATATTAATCCCCAAGTTTTCCTGGTGGTACTATAAATCAATTGCCGATGAAGTAAGTGGGCGCGCTCTGCAATATCCACTTTATGAGGATGGAGATACTTTTAAGTATGATTTTCATGCAATAAAAGAGATGGTAGAACACGAAAAGCCTAAAGTCATCTTAATCGCCTCTCCCAATAATCCTACCGGCAATGGACTGACACCCGAAGAACTCGATACATTATTGGCAGACATTCCAGCATATACCACAGTAGTGGTAGACGAAGCATATGCTTCTTTTGTTTCAGCCGATGCCTCTTATATCCGCAAATTAATTAACAAATATCCAAATCTCATTATCTCACGCACCCTTTCCAAATTCTATGGATTGCCGGGATTACGTATGGGCTTCGGCTTCATCAGCAAAGAGTTGGAACAATTCATTAAATACAGCAATAAATATCTCGGCTACAATCGTATATCCGAGGATTTGGCCATTGCCGCTTTAAAATCAGATACACACTATCGTAACATCGCACACATGATGAACGAAGACCGTACACATTACAAAGCCGAAATCGGTTCTCTTCCCGGTTTCAAGGTCTATCGTTCCGTAGCCAATTTTATCCTTATCAAATACCCCATTGAATTGAAAGAGGCTCTACAGAAGGCCTTTGCAGAACAAAGCTACAAAATTAAATTCATGAACGAACCGGACATCAATACACATTTACGCATCACACTGGGACGCCCGGAACAGAACCGTATTGTCATTGATACTATCAAAAAGATTGCCACACGATGAAAGCCATTATCTTAGCCGCAGGAATTGCCTCACGTCTTCGTCCATTGACTGACACCCAACCCAAGTGTCTCCTCAAAATAGGAAAACGTTGTCTCTTAGAACGCACTATGGATGCTCTTATCAGCAACAATATCAAGGAGTTTATCATTGTTACCGGCTATCGCCAGCAGCAGATTATCGACTTCCTTCAGAAGCGCTATCCACTACAAAACATAACGTTCATATACAACGAACGTTATGCATCAACCAACAACATCTACTCTTTATGGCTTACTGCCCCGCAGACAACAAAAGAAGACATCCTGCTCTTGGACAGTGATATTCTTTTTGACCCCAAAGTTATCACGGAATTACTCCAATCCGAAAAAGCAGACACACTTGCAGTCAACAAGCATAAACTAGGAGAAGAAGAAATCAAAGTCATAGCGGACGCCGAAGGGAAGATAATTGAAATCAGCAAAACCTGCTCCATTAGTCAAGCAATGGGAGAATCCATAGGCATTGAAAAAATGTCAGCAGCATATACTGATGCCCTTTTTCAAGAACTGGATGTTATGATTCGACAAGAAAAGTTAGATAACATATTCTATGAAGGGGCATTTGAGCGTTTAATCCCACAAGGATACAGCTTTTATACGACGGACACCTCGCAGTTTTTCTCAATTGAGCTGGACACCGTAGAAGACTTTCACCAAGCACAGCAGTTAATACCGTCCCACCTCTACTAATAAAACCCTATGGCAACATACGACATCCGCCCTCTACAACTCCATATCCTGCAAATTTTGCTTGCTATTGATCGAGTATGTAAAGAGCAACAATTAAGATACTACATCATGGCAGGCACTTTATTAGGCGCCATACGTCACAAAGGATTTATTCCCTGGGACGATGATTTGGATATAGGTATGCCAAGAGCCGATTACGACAAACTGATAGCTCATGCCTCCGAATGGTTGCCAGTTCCCTACGAATTGGTCTGTGCCGAGAACAATAGCAAATACCCTTTTCCTTTTGCTAAAATCCAAGACGCCAGCACTACACTTATCGAGCGCAAGCACTCTAGGCTAGGAGGTGTTTATCTAGATGTCTTCCCGTTGGATGGCGTACCCACCGGAAAACTATCGCAACATTGCCATTTCGCCTACTATAAGCTATATAAACAATTACTCTATCTGATACACCGTGACCCCTACAAACATGGTAAAGGAATCAATTCGTGGGTTCCACTAATATGCCGTAAACTATTCACTTCATCCCAAATCCAGATGAAGATACGAAAGTTAATGACAAAACACGACTTTGACAACAGCCGTTTCGTATGCGACTATGATGATGGGCTAAAGGGAATCATGCCTAAAGAAGTGGTAGGTCGGCCAACTCAGTTTATGTTTGAAGGAAAAGAAGTATGGGGTATAGAAAAATACGACAAGTACCTTACACAAAAATATGGAGATTATATGACCATACCCCGATTAGGCGAACAGCGCCAACATGAGTTTCATTATTTAGACTTAAAACATCCATATAGCGAGTTTATTTAAAAACAAATATCTATATTTACTCCCAAAATACGAACAACTGCTTTCAGCAAGTATTCTTCACTGTTTAAATACAACTTAAGCTATAACAAGAAAAGCAATGAAAAAACATTACCTTTTTTTTGCCTCGTTAACTTATGCTTACAGCATCTTGCGCCCTTTGCAAGAAGAAATACACCGGCGTGGTGACATAGTAGCTTGGTATTTGGAAGATTCTTGCTCGGATTTATTAGAAAAGCATGAAATTCGGCTAAAGACGTTCGATGAAGTGTTCCGCTTTAATCCCATTGCTGTATTTGTTCCTGGTAACTGGGTCTATGATTTCTTTCCCGGAGTAAAAGTGGAAGTTTTTCATGGCTACCCTATGAAGAAACGTATTGAAAAAATTGACGACCATTTTACCTTACGTGGTTGGTTCGATATATATTGTACACAAGGTAAGAGTAGTACACCCTATTTCACCTATTTGGAAAAAAAACACCGCTATTTCAAGATATACGAAACCGGCTGGTGCAAAGTAGACAGTTTTTTCAATCCAAAACTGCCAGCAGAACCCCACCGAGAAAAACCAACTATACTTTATGCCCCTACTTTTACTAAAGGAATATCTTCCGCTTGGGAAATGACTTCCGTCATCGAAAAACTTGCTAAAGAAAAAGAATGGAATTGGATTATCACTTTCCATCCTAAACTGGACGATGCAATTCTTCGACAGCAATACATAAAACTGGCAGAAAAGTATACAAATATAGATTTCCGTTCAGTGAACAAAGGACTGGAAACCTTTAGAGAAAGCGACATCTTATTATGCGATAGTTCTTCACTGATTGTAGAATATATGATGCTGGACAAACCCGTAGTAACTTTCCGCAACACCCATCCCGGACCTTTTCTACTTGATGTGCAAACAAAAGATGAAGTAGGTCCCGCAATAGAAAGAGCATTAACTCATCCGAATGAGCTAATGCAAGAAATTCAAAAATACACTTCCTACCATGAAAGTCACCGCGATGGGAAAAACTCTGCTCGCGTATTAGAGGCAGTGGATGATTTCATTACATATCATCAAGGACACATCAAATCAAAGCCCCTTAATATTTTCCGCAAGTTAAGGTTGAGGTGGCAACTCAAATATTTCAAATGGTAAACAAATCTTCAAGAAATACTGACCAGCCTGAAATTCTCTCCGACTAGTCAGTAGGTTCTATGTACACATTCCCAAATAAGAACAATAAAAGGCTTAAAACAAAAACAACTGACAATAAAAACACAACAGCCTTTTATTACAAAAAAGAATTATTCACAGTACACGATGTACACAAAGTGATATCAATAATAACTTATGCTAAAAGAGCTTGTTAAATCATTAAATCCAAAGCCACTAAAATAATCTCTTTCTGAATATGTTTTCTTCACAGTAACATCATCAAAAGTCAAAGTTTTTCCGGTAAAATTTCCATCATAGAATGTCACTCTAACGCTCTTATATTGACCAGACAGACATCCCATGACATTGGTCATATGAACTTCTCCCCACATTTGACAAGAAGAAATATTATTATTAAACCCTATTCTAGTCATATAGGCTTCATCATATCTTACAGGAGCTGGAGATTGATTTCCTTGTATGCCATTCGAATAAAAATGCGTATATGGACCACCTTTCTTACGCCCTTTAGCACGATCCCAAAGCCGCAATTCAAAATTCCTTATATATGAGCCATCGGGCTCAAACTCCGCTCTCGTAAGAGGATACTGTCTTCTCAATTCATAGGCATAATCTAGTTCTTCTTTAGAATCATAAAATTCAATAGACAAGTTCGGCTTTATTTCTATAGCTACATTAGGAATATTATTTAATTCATCAAAGATACGTTTAATAGTTTCATCCTTTATTTGAAACCCATCACCAAACACGCAATCAGAAACATAAGTTTCTCCCTTATAAGTAAACTTAAGTACACCAATAACATTTTCATCTCCTAAATCATCTGATTCAGAAGTTACTTTTCCAGCAATCACATCATAATTAGCCAGCTCAGCAAAGTTGTTTTCTAACAAGTCATTATCTTGATTACAAGAGAACAACCATAGAGGAAGCATTACAAGCACAATAAATTCTTTCCTTTTCATAACATTTGATTTTAAGTTGTTAATAATATTTTGTAAATATAACCAATTTTATAAAACAAATAAAAGATATCATCCACATTTTTTAATAATGCATCAACAACTATTCCTGAATTTCAATAATCTAAAAATTCATTCACATAATTCCATCTTCAAGGAATTAGTAACCTCTTTCGTAAACTTGTTAACTAAAACCTTGTTAACTGGCAAATTCAACAATGTACGAAACTTGAAATGAGCAATCACTTGCTGTCTGTTACAAAAACCAAGTACGGAGTCGGGCACATCCCCATTGCCCAATCCGTACTGGCCCATTGCTTTATCCTTCAAACACCTTATCTCCTTCCCGAAAACTACTTTATTCATCATCGGCCCACTGTTATGAACCAATTCAACCACACTAGTGAGCTGTTTAGTTCACTTAAGTGAACATCACGGCTCACTAACGTGGGCTGCTGAAGAATCCAAAAGTAAAACGAAAGAATGAAAAGGATGCAACAGAAGAAAGAAGGATGCGGAACGGAAGAAAACACGGGTGAGAGCAAAATTTACCCTCACCCTTTTCAATTGCTCTCACCCACCCCTGCAATGCCGATGAATAGGGAAGTTGAAGAAAAGAGTGAGAGCGGTGAGGGCAGAAATGCAAACTTAAAAACGGAAAGAGCCAAATTATTTTCCGGGCATTACTTAGCCACTTTGACGGATTAGTCGTATCTTCGCACGATGGAAAATCGTCGAAAAGAACAGCAGTATTATGAGAGTCATTGTTGACAACAAAATACCTTTCATTAAAGAAGCCATCGAAAAAATAGCCGACAGCGTGATTTATACTCCCGGCAGAGACTTCACTCCGGAGTTGGTAAAAGATGCCGATGCACTGATTATACGTACCCGCACCCGCTGCAACAAGGAATTGCTGGAAGGCAGTAAAGTCCGCTTCATTGCTACCGCCACCATAGGCTTCGACCATATAGATACGGAATATTGCCGTGAAGCAGGCATCGCTTGGACCAATGCCCCCGGATGCAATTCAGCATCCGTAGCTCAATACGTGCAATCAGCCTTACTATTATTGCAACAACTCAAAGGAGTACAACTGTCCGAATTGACATTAGGCATCATCGGCGTAGGCAATGTGGGTAGCAAAATAGCCCAAGTAGGGCAAGAACTAGGCATGCGTGTCCTGAAGAATGACCTGCCCCGGCAAGACAAGGAAGGAGAGAGCGATTTCAGTTCCTTGCAAGCACTCGCAGCAGAATGTGATATCCTCACCTTCCACGTACCTTTATATAAGGAAGGGCCATACAAAACATTCCATTTGGCAGACCATACTTTCTTCCGGTCATTAAAACGCTGTCCCGTCATTATCAATACCTCACGTGGAGAGGTGATTGAAACCAATGCGCTCCTGAATGCCTTAGAAGACGGACTGATTTCCGATGCCATCATTGATGTATGGGAGAACGAGCCTGATATCAATCTTACCTTATTAAATAGAGTGTTCCTTGGAACTCCCCATATAGCCGGTTATTCAGCCGACGGAAAAGCCAATGCCACCCGTATGTCCCTGGATGCCCTTTGCCGTTTCTTTCACATCAAAGCCGACTACCGCATCGCTCCCCCCCAACCCCGGAACCCGATTATTACCGCCGACAACCTGGCAGAAGCATATCTGCAAATGTATGACCCGAGAAGGGACAGCGAAGCACTGAAAACACATCCCGAACAATTTGAAAAATTGCGGGGAGACTACCCGCTACGAAGAGAAAAAGATGCTTACATTTATATCCCAAAGTAGCACATACATTTAGAGATACAGCCCGATAATACAAAAGACGTCACTATATAAGCTCCTCACGCCTTTATTATCAATGCCGAATCAGAGGAAACTATAGGCAAAACATTACAATATCAATGCAAAAAATACAGTTAGGGAAATCACTCAGTGAAGGATTTATTTTTTATGCAATTTCAACTCTGACGATTGCCATACAGTTTCTGTTTTATCTGATTCACAGTCCCCGGCTCGCCATGATGGACGTGGGAGGCTGGATGTTTTATATAACGGCCGCTTGCTCACATGCCGCCTTGTGGGCACTTATTCCTTATATCGTATCCTTAATCGTAGCCATTACCGTCCGGCGCCATCAAGCCGCCGCCATCACACACATTATTCTTGTATCATTACTCAATATACTTGCTTACATAGACGGCAGTGTGTACAGTCTTTACAAGTTCCATATCAATGGTTTTGTACTGAATCTCCTGGTTGGAGAGGGCAACAGTGAGATTTTCACATTCAGCTTCTGGCTTTATCTGAAGATTGCAGGAGTATTAGTGGGTATATTTGCCGCCAATACTTTGCTAAGAATACTTGCAGGCCATTGTTATACCCGCTTTCACCGCTGTGGCTTCCGTCCTGTACTTGCCACTCTGATTTTGTTTGCACTATTCTCTAACTTTTATCATGCCTATGCCGCCGTAGTGCAAAAGACTTCAGTGATTCGCAGCGCCCCCTGCCTGCCCTATTACTTCCCGCTTACGGCAACCCGCCTGATGATGAAGTTAGGAGTGGTCTCATCCAAGGATGTCATTAAAATGAACTTCAACAACAAGAAGCAGTCTGCTGACCTCAACTATCCGATAGATTCTTTGAAATACGAAGTCCATTCCAACCCCAAGAATGTAGTGCTGATAGCCATAGACTCATGGAACTACCGCGCCTTTAACCAGGACATTACACCTCATATCAGCCACTTTGCCGACAGTTGCAGCAGATTCACCTCCCATCTAAGCAGCAGCAATGGCACACGTGGAAGTATCTTCGGGCTTTTCTTCAGTCTCTCATCCATCTACTGGACTGATTTTGAGGTATCGGGCATACAGCCCCTGCTCATAGAAGAACTATTGAAGCAGAATTATCAGATAGGTATTTATCCCAGTGCTACAATCGTCAACCCGCCATTTGCCAAAATACTTTTCTCAAAGGTACCCGACTTGCGTACCCATACCGAAGGAAAAACCGTTTATGACCGCGACTGCCGTATTACAGCAGATTATCTGCAAGCACTCGATACGCTGGGCAGCGGTACAAAACCTTTCTTTTCCTTTCTCTTCTATGATTTGGCACACGGATATGAAGTGCCGAAGGACAAGCTTTATCGTTTCCAACCGTCCTGGGAGTTCGCCGACTATATGAAACTGAACAACGACATAGACCCTACTCCTTTCCTGAACCTCTACTACAACTGCGTGGCAGAAGCCGACTCACTGGTGGGATGCGTCCTCCACAAACTTGAGGAAAAGAAACTGCTAGACAATACCCTGGTCATCATTACCGGAGACCATGGACAAGAATTCAATGAGAATCATAAAAATTATTGGGGACACGGCAGTAATTATTCACCGGTACAAACACATATCCCCTTCCTATTATATGAACCGGGAGAACAGCCACATACCTACCATCACCGTACCACGCACTATGATTTTGCACCAACCCTAATGAATAAAGTGCTGGGTGTAACCAATCCGCCTTCCGATTACAGTATGGGGCATTTAATAACCGATACTTGTCCACGGAACTGGCATATCGTGGGCGACAATCTCAATTATGCCTTTATCGTAGAAAATCATACTATTCTGGAAAAACACCCTTCCGGATATATAGAGATCAGCGACAGTGCATTGAATCCCCTGGAAAACTACAAGATAGACAACCGTAAGCTGAACGAGGCCATCCTCTCCCTTAACCGATTCTATAAATAACTGGGAGAGAGACCTTCCACCAACTCCTCTATCACCTTCGGATAGTATTCATACTCCAGCCGGTGGATGCGTTGCGCCAGCTCCTCCGGCGTATCGCCCGGCAATACGGGGCATTTCTGCTGGCAGATAATGCCGCCTTCGTCATAATGCTCATTCGTATAATGGATGGTAATACCGCTTTCCTTTTCGCCGGAAGCAATCACTGCCTCGTGCACACGGTCGCCGTACATTCCCTTTCCACCGAACTTGGGCAGCAACGAAGGATGTATATTTATCATTTTATTGGGATAAGCATGCAGAATATTGTCCGGCACACGTGCCAGGAATCCTGCCAATACCACAAAATCAATATCATGCTCTCGAAGCGTCGACAAAACAAGCTCTCCACTTTCCCAATCGCTCTTGGCAAACCAGACACAAGGCACTCCCAGCCCCTTGGCACGCTCTAAAACAAACGCATTCTGCCGGTTAGTCAAAACCAGAGCCACACGTGCCGAACCTTTTTCCCGGAAATAACGGATGATATTCTCGGCATTCGTACCACTTCCCGACGCTAAAACTGCGATATTTTTTCCCATAATCCCTCCAATTACTGCACAAAACCGTGAAAAATGTGCAAAAAGGTGCATTTAATTCATCAAATATTTGCGAGGAATGATAAATATTCATTCCTTTGCACCGCAAATTTAAAGAAATAAAACTAATTATTAATTAAAAACTTAAAGTTATGTCTGAAATTGCATCAAGAGTGAAAGCGATTATCGTCGATAAATTAGGCGTAGAAGAATCAGAAGTTACTAACGAAGCTAGCTTCACTAACGACCTGGGAGCTGATTCTCTTGACACTGTAGAACTTATCATGGAATTCGAAAAGGAATTCGGTATCTCTATTCCCGATGACCAGGCTGAAAAGATTGGTACTGTAGGTGATGCTGTATCTTACATCGAAGAACACGCTAAGTAATCTTATCCATTCGTTTATAACATGGAATTAAAAAGAGTTGTAGTAACAGGTCTCGGCGCCATTACTCCCATTGGCAACAGTGTTCCCGAATTCTGGGAAAATCTTGTGAATGGGGTTAGTGGAGCAGGACCTATTACTCATTTCGATGCATCGCTTTTCAAGACTCAGTTTGCATGCGAAGTAAAAGGCTTCGATGCTACCAAATATATAGACCGCAAAGAGGCCCGCAAGATGGACTTGTACACACAATATGCCATTGCAGTAGCCAAAGAAGCGGTAGGTGACTCTGGGCTTGACGTCGAAAATGAGGATTTAAACAGAATCGGTGTCATCTTCGGCGCCGGTATCGGTGGCATCCGTACATTCGAAGAAGAGGCGGGCAACTATGCCCTGACCGGTAAGGAAAACGGCCCCAAATTCAATCCGTTCTTCATCCCCAAGATGATTTCGGACATTGCTGCCGGACAAATTTCCATCATGTATGGTTTCCATGGTCCCAACTACGCAACTTGTTCTGCATGTGCCACTTCCACAAATGCCATTGCCGATGCGTTTAACCTCATCCGTTTGGGTAAGGCAAATGTTATCGTGTCCGGTGGTTCGGAAGCTGCCATCGCCGCTTGCGGTGTAGGTGGTTTCAATGCCATGCATGCATTGTCAACCCGCAATGATTCTCCCGAAACTGCATCCCGTCCGTTCAGCGCAAGCCGTGACGGATTCATCATGGGTGAAGGTGGCGGTTGTCTCGTTCTCGAGGAACTGGAACACGCCAAGGCACGCGGTGCCAAAATCTATGCGGAAGTTGCCGGCGTAGGAATGTCTGCCGACGCTCATCACTTGACAGCCTCTCACCCCGAAGGTTTGGGAGCCAAGTTAGTGATGCTGAATGCGTTGGAAGATGCAGAAATGAAACCCGAAGAAGTAGATTATATCAATGTTCACGGTACATCTACTCCCGTAGGTGATATTTCGGAAGCAAAAGCAATCAAAGAGGTATTCGGACAGCATGCGTATGAGTTGAACATCAGTTCGACAAAATCCATGACCGGCCACTTGCTGGGCGCTGCCGGTGCGGTAGAATCCATTGCAAGCATCCTCGCCATCAAGAATGGCATTGTTCCTCCGACCATCAACCACGAAGAGGGTGATAACGACGAAAACATCGACTATGACCTGAACTTCACGTTCAACAAAGCACAAAAGCGCGAAGTGAACGTAGCTTTGTCCAATACTTTTGGATTCGGTGGTCATAATGCGTGTGTCATTTTCAAGAAATACGCAGAATAATAAGGTCGTGTTACGTAACCAAATAGATAAAATAAGGCTCTTGTTCCGCAAGGATAGAGAGTCTTATTTTTGTTTTTACAGAATTCTCGGCTTCTTCCCTCGCAACATCAAGGTCTATCAGCAGGCTTTGCTGCATAAATCCATCTCCATGCGCTCCGAAAAAGGACGTCCCATCAACAACGAACGGCTGGAATTCTTGGGCGATGCTATCCTCGACGCCATTGTAGGAGATATTGTCTACCGCCATTTCGAAGGACGCCGCGAAGGTTTCCTTACCAATACCCGTTCCAAAATTGTACAGCGGGAAACACTCAACAAACTGGCCGTGGAAATCGGACTGGACAAACTGGTGAAATACTCCACCCGCTCCTCATCCCACAACAGCTACATGTACGGCAATGCATTCGAAGCCTTCATCGGCGCCATTTATCTGGACCAGGGCTACGACCGCTGCAAGCAGTTCATGGAAGAGAAGATTTTCAAAAACTATATCGACCTCGACAAGATGTCTCGCAAAGAGGTCAACTTCAAGTCAAAACTCATCGAATGGAGCCAGAAGAACAAAATGGAGGTGTCATTCGAGCTTATCGAGCAGTTTCTCGACGAAGAATACAATCCGATGTTCCACACCGAAGTCCGCATCGAAGGGATATCGGCAGGTACCGGCACCGGTTATTCCAAGAAGGAGTCGCAACAAAATGCGGCACAGATGGCATTGAAAAAAATTAAGGATGCCGCTTTCAAGGAGGAAGTCCAGGCAGCCAAGGAGCGAAACCATGCAACAGAAACCTCCACAGAAGAAAATCCCATGGCAGAAGCTGTTGAAGAATCCCCACAAGAAAAATTAGCCGAAACAGATTCCCATCCGACGTCCCTGGACAACTAAGTCATTGTCTTCCGTCACCAGCTTCAACTTGCCCGCAATCTCCTCCAGCGGTGCAGAAGCTATTTCATTCCCCTTCAAGGTAATCATCCGCCCGAACTGCCCGTTGGCAATCAGTTCCGTGGCATGTCCGCCCATACGTGTGGAAAGGTTACGGTCAAAAGGTGTGGGTGAGCCGCCCCGCTGAATATAACCCAACACAGTCTCACGGGTCTCGATACCCGTCTCATACTCTATCTCCTGAGCGATATACTCGGCGGCACGCTTCCGCCCGTCCGTCTGTATACCTTCGGCTACCACCACGATGGAGTAAGGCTTTCCTTTCTTCAGCCGATTCAGAATCGTTTCTCCGATACGGTGGATATTATAGGGAATCTCCGGAATCAGAATCACGTCACCACCGCCTGCCATACCGGAGTATAAGGCTATCCAACCTGCCTTGTGCCCCATCACCTCAATCACCATCACCCGTTTGTGCGAGCTGGCCGTGCTGTGCAACCGGTCGATGGCATCCGTAGCAATGCTGACGGCAGAATCGAATCCGAAGGAGAAATCAGTTCCCCAAATATCGTTGTCTATGGTTTTAGGTACAGACACAATGTTCAGCCCCATAGCAGAGAGTTTGGCGGCTGTCTTCTGCGTACCGTTCCCGCCGATACAGACTACACAATCAAGCCCCATCTCTTCGATATTCCGCGCTATCAGTGCCGGTTTGTCCACGCCGGACATCACGCCGTTCTTCTTAAAGGGCTTCTCGCGCGAAGTACCGAGCATCGTACCTCCCAAGTTCAGCAAACCGGATAAGGATTTTTCGGTAAACGACTCCACATCCTTGGTCAGCAGCCCCTGAAAACCGCTGTGAATGCCAATTACTTCCATTCCATAATGGTTGATAGCTGTTTTACATACACCGCGAATGGTAGCGTTGATGCCGGGACAGTCGCCTCCTGAAGTCAAAATACCTATTCTCATGATATTTTTGTTTGAATTATTGTTCTATAGGTCCGTAAAGATAGAAAAAAAAGAGAAAAAAGATAGAGATGCCGATAAATAAGATTATTTTTGCGGTTTAAAATAAGATTTCACAAAGAACGATGAATATTACAAAGTTTCTGAATAAGGTATATTTTGCTCCCCGTCTGAAAGAAATCGAACAATACACCAGCCATGCCGGTGAATTGCAACAGCTTGTACTGCAGCGCCTCGTCCGGACAGCGGCAAACACGGAATGGGGAAAGAAGCATGACTATGCCTCTATCCGTACTTATGAAGATTTCAAGAAGCGCCTTCCCATACAAACTTACGAAGAAGTAAAGCCTTATGTAACCCGCCTGCGTGCCGGTGAGCAGAATCTGCTTTGGCCTTCGGAAATACGTTGGTTTGCCAAATCATCGGGTACCACCAACGACAAGAGTAAGTTCCTGCCCGTCAGCCGGGAGTCCTTGCACGACACGCATTACAAGGGAGGCCGGGATGCCGTTGCCATCTATCTGGGACAGAATCCCGAAAGTCGTTTCTTTTCCGGTAAAGGGCTTATCCTTGGAGGCAGCCACGCTCCCAACCTGAACACCAACCACAGTCTTGTAGGCGACCTCTCCGCCATCCTCATAGAAAATATCAACCCACTGGTAAACTTTGTCCGCGTACCCAGCAAGCAGACAGCCTTGATGGAGCACTTCGAGCCCAAAATGGAGGCCATTGCCCGCGAAACCATCCATGCAAATGTAAGCAACCTTTCCGGTGTACCGTCCTGGATGCTTGTACTCATCAAACATATACTGGAAAAGACGGGAAAGCAGAGCCTCGAAGAGATATGGCCCAACCTGGAGGTATTCTTCCACGGCGGCGTTGCCTTCACTCCCTACCGCGAGCAATACAAAGACGTGATCCGCAGCAGCAAGATGCATTATGTAGAGACTTATAACGCCTCCGAAGGCTACTTCGGCACGCAGAACGACCCTGCCGACCCTGCCATGTTGCTGATGATTGACTACGGTATCTTCTACGAGTTCATCCCGCTTGAAGATGTAGGCAAGGAGAATCCGCGTACCTTCTGCCTCGAGGAGGTGGAGCTGAACAAAAACTACGCCATGGTAATCTCCACTTCTGCCGGTTTGTGGCGATATATGATTGGAGATACGGTGAAGTTCACATCGAAGAACCCCTATAAGTTCGTCATCACCGGACGTACCAAGCACTTTATCAACGCGTTCGGCGAAGAACTGATTGTGGATAACGCGGAAAGAGGACTTGCCAGGGCATGTGCCGAGACCGGTGCACAAGTAGTAGATTACTCTGCTGCTCCCGTGTTTATGGACAAGCATGCCAAATGCCGCCACCAGTGGCTGATAGAGTTTGCACAAATGCCGGACAGCCTGGAGAAGTTCGCCAAAGTATTGGACGATACCCTGAAAGAGGTGAACTCCGACTACGAGGCTAAAAGGCAGAATAATCTGGCGCTGCAACCGCTGGAAATCATCGTTGCCCGCCCCAACCTCTTCCACGACTGGCTGGATAGCAAGGGGAAACTCGGCGGACAGCATAAAGTGCCTCGACTCAGTAATACAAGGGAGTATATAGAGGAGATGCTGGAACTGAACCGGTAAATTACTGTATCATATAAAATCAAGCGCGGATTACGCAAATTACGGGGATAAATTAATAAATCCATGTAATCTGCGTAATCCCGCGTTTTACAAATCAGTCAGTATGTTTTGACTTTACTTTTTCATTTCAACAGTCAGCCTCAAGGATTAGAAATTATATGCCAGCCCAATTCCCAGCACTTCCTTAAACTGTACCTTGGCGCCCTTCTTCACTCCATTGTCATCAAACGTTTTCACATCATTGTCATACTTTAGAGTTGTATTGATGGTAGCCGACAATACTTTATTGATTTTCATGCTGATAAGTACATCCCAATTCACATCTATGTTTCCAAAATCTTTGCTGTAAGGAGTAAAGAAATCAGCCGTAGTAATCAGATTCACATTCTCCATCACGGGCAATTCAGCACGGGCTTTCACAAAAGCGCCACCCTCTATCTTGAAGTGGTCACCCGGGTCTACACCAAAAGCACCCAAATCGGAAAGATAGTCATCAGTCACGAAAGTCATCTTGGTGGAAACGGGTGAAAGCAGTAGAGAATAGTTACTCTTAGGCCTCCATTCCATACCCAGGGCGATATTCGAATAGGCAGGAGCAAAGAAATTGGAAATCTGGTGTTCTTTGTCAGGATAGTCATATCCTTTGGCAAACTGGGTATTCAAATCACCCATCAGTGTATAGAACCAGACGTTGTCTGTAGAATATCCCAACTGAGTGGAAAGCCCTATTTTATCACTACTTTTCCTCATCCCCTGAGATTTGGTTTTGGACAAGCCATAGTCCAGCACCATGTTGGTGACCCAGAGCCAGTTTCCTTTCTTGTGTGTCAGTGATGCATTCAAGTAGGCATTTCCAGCAATGGAATTCTCACCTCCTGCCGACCAGTTGGCCATGGCAGTCTGTGACATATTAAGACCAGTCACTCCTTTCAATACCCAAGCTCCCTCCTGATAACCCTTATCATCCGTCTGGGCATAAGTTATAGTTGCTAAAGCAGCAAACAACATTACAATATATATCCTTTTCATATTACAGTTCGTTTTAAAAGTTTCTCATAAAAAGACGTCTCATAAAATTAACAACATTTACTATCTTTTGTTCGAGAAGCTATAAAACGAATGTAAGGTTCAAAGAATAATTCCACCGCCCAACAAGTATCCGTCCTTATCATAGAAAGCCGCTGCCTGCCCGGGTGCAATGGATTCCAGCGGCTCTATCAGACGGACACGTAACAGACCTTCCACCGTAAGAGTCACCCTGCACCGGTTTGCCTGCTTACGGTAGCGTATCTTCACAATAACCTCGTTTGCACCCAGCACACGACTATTCTCCACCAGGTTCCACTCTCCCAGCCACATTTCCTGCTTGTAGAGGGAAGAGAGCGGAGCTAAAACGACTTCATTGCTTTCCACTCTTGTCTCTTTCACAAAAACAGCCTTGTTCAGATGGATACCCAAGCCCCTACGTTGCCCTACGGTATAAAACGGATAGCCCTCATGCCATCCCAAGAAATCCCCCTTTTCATCGACGAATCTACCTTTACCGGGTAATAGTGTTTCAGGAACCTCACGCTTCAAAAAGGAACGGTAATCCAAAGGGCAAAAGCACACACCTATACTGTCTTTCTTCGCAGCCACCTGCCCGAAACCACGCTCCGCCGCATACGAGCGCGCCTCATTTTTCGTAATATCTCCCATCGGAAGCAACATACGCTGCAGGATGTCCTGCTTCAATCCCCACAGAAAGAAAGTCTGGTCTTTGTCCTTATCTGCAGCAGGAGCTATATAATACTTTCCTCCGGACAAGACTTTACGCACATAATGTCCGGTAGAAATCCAATAAATCCCCTTTTCATCGGCTATTTTAGCCAACAACGCCCACTTCAGCTCATTATTACAGACCGTGCAAGGAACGGGAGTACGCCCCCTTAGATACTCTTCCACAAAATAGCGGATAATACGCGAACGGAAAAGCTCGCGTGCATCATAGGTAATGTGTTTCATCCCCAGCTTCAGGGCCAGAGCCCGTGCATCTTCCAAATACCCGGTCTCATCTCCTGCCTCATAGAAACGGAAAGTCACGCCAGTCACCTCATAACCGGCTTCCTGCAACCTCATGGCGGCCACGGAACTATCCGTGCCGCCACTCATGCCAAGCAATACACGTTTATCTGACTTCATGGATACAAAAGTAATAAACGAAGGTGAAATCCGTTGCATTTACTCTTATAAAACAGAATATCATTATAGATTTTCACAGATTTATTATACCTTTGTACTCCTAAAAGAACTAATAATCAACTGTTATGGAACATCAACTGACCATTTACAACACTTTAAATAGAAAAAAAGAGCTGTTCGTACCGCTGCATGCACCGCATGTAGGCATGTATGTCTGCGGACCGACCGTGTACGGTGACCCGCACTTGGGACATGCACGCCCTGCCATCACTTTCGACCTGCTGTTCCGCTACCTGACGCACATCGGCTACAAGGTGCGCTATGTCCGCAACATTACCGACGTGGGCCATCTGGAGCACGATGCCGACGAAGGTGAAGACAAGATTGCGAAAAAAGCCCGTCTGGAACAACTGGAACCAATGGAAGTGGCACAGTACTACATCAACCGCTATCATAAGGCGATGGATGCATTGAATGTGCTGTCTCCCAGTATCGAGCCACATGCCAGCGGCCACATCATCGAACAGATAGAACTTGTAAAGGAGATATTGAAGAACGGATATGCCTACGAAAGTGAAGGTTCCGTTTATTTCGATGTAGAAAAATACAATAAGGACCATCACTACGGCAAGCTCTCCGGACGCAACCTGGATGATGTTCTCAACACCACCCGCGAACTGGACGGACAGAGCGAGAAGCACAACCCCGCAGACTTTGCCCTCTGGAAATGTGCGCAACCGGAACACATCATGCGTTGGCCTTCCCCGTGGAGCGACGGCTTCCCCGGCTGGCACGCCGAATGTACAGCCATGGGAAAGAAATACTTGGGCGAGCACTTCGACATTCATGGTGGCGGTATGGACCTTATCTTCCCGCATCACGAATGCGAGATTGCACAATCCGTAGCTTCCCAAGGGGAAGATATGGTACATTATTGGATGCACAACAACATGCTGACCGTGAACGGACAGAAAATGGGTAAGTCTTACGGTAACTTCATCACATTGGAAGAGCTCTTCAAAGGCACACACCCCATGCTGGAGCAAGCCTACAGCCCAATGACCATCCGCTTCTTCACCCTGCAAGCCCACTACCGCAGTACGGTAGACTTCAGCAACGAAGCTCTGCAAGCCGCCGAAAAGGGATTGGCAAGACTGATGGATGCTGTACATGGACTGGACAAGATTACCCCTGCTGCAACCTCCACCATAGACGTGAAAACCCTGCGTGCCAAGTGTTACGAAGCCATGAATGATGACTTGAACTCACCGATTGTCATCGCCCACCTCTTCGACGGCGCCAAGATGGTAAACAATATCCTAGCTGGAAACGATTCCATCACAGCCGAAGACCTGAAAGAATTGAAGGAAACCTTCCACCTCTTCTGCTTCGACATCTTAGGATTACAAGAAGACAACGCCTCCAACGAAGAGCGTGAAGCCGCCTTCGGCAAAGTAGTGGACATGCTATTGGAAGAGCGTTCAAAGGCAAAAGCCAACAAAGATTGGGCTACATCCGACAAAATCCGCAATGAACTCACCGCGCTCGGTTTCGAGATTAAGGACGGTAAGGACGGAAGCGAATGGAAGCTGAATAAATAACGAAGGTATCATAACTCACCACAGAATCATACAGATTGGGGTAAGTTTTAGACAGAAGAACAAAAGAACATATTTCTCTCTCTTGTTCTTCTGTTCTTTTAACTGAAAAATAAAATCTGTATAATCCTATGGTGATTGTGTATTTTGATACATCCCTGTTAGAATACGAATCCGAACCCGGCATACCACCCTACTTTCTTCGTCTGGTTGGACCAATTCAATTGTATCTCCACTGGTCCCAGAAAACTCTTGTACATATAGCCGATGCCTACCCCTGCCATATCAACCGATTCGGAAGAGTCAAGAATCTGATGAAACTTCCCGGAGTTTCGCCCATAACTGCCCATCACTGATATATACTGGTTTTTCAAGATACGCTGTCTGAGGTTCAGCCCTGCAACCAGCAATGCGGCTTGTGACAGTTCCGCACGGTTGATGCCCGTAAACGGTATCTGCTGTGGCATATAGCGCCCCGGTATGGTCCCCCCCACCATATTGATGATGGCAAAAGGATAATTATCGCTTCCGGACAATACGCGTCCATAAAACGAAGGAGTGACAGTGAGCTTACTCGACGGAGAGAAACATCCCTGCCAACGGACATCGAAAACAGAAATAGGATTGTTGTCTTTATACTGGAAGAGGTTATCCGTATAGAGATGGTAGGATACCGCCCACGACATGCCTTTTGTAGGGGCGCTCCTCTCATTCAAGTTGTTGAACACAAGTCCGGCAAAGTAACTGAATAAGGACGAATTCTCAAACAGTGCCGAAGCCAACGGGTCGAGCGACAGCAAATCATGATAGTGGTAGTAATCAAAGTCAATGCCCAAACTGACCTGGATATTGTTCCAGTCCTTCGCCGCCCCCATACGGACCAGCTGATGTGTAAAAGTCAAATCCAGCGCCCGTTTGCCTTCATTATAAATATTCATATCTTTATAGTCGAACTGATAGGCAAGTCCTGCCTGCCATCCACCGTCCCACTGATAACTATATCCGAGTCGTGCCAGAGTACGCTTGCCCAGACGGGCGGTGAGGCTGGCCAGCGACTCCCGCTGCCGGCCGAAATAGAAGTCCGTATTTGCCTGCAACGCCGCCAGTTCTTCCGTATCAAAACGAAAACCGACATTCAGCTTGTTCTCCCGTACAGCAGGGGCGGCTATTTGGGAATCAACGGGAATCTCCCTATCAACAGCCGCGCCGGGCAAGCGGAAAGGTCCCGGGCGGCGAGGCTGATAATCTTCTGCAAGTCCCAGCTTCCGTTTCAGGGCAAGCAGTCCGTCCCAACTGTCCATGGCAGCACGCTCTCCCCGCACCATCAAAGTGTCGATGGCCTCTTTGGTGAAACTTGCAGCCGAATAGCCGGTGACATCCACCTTTATCAACACGTCGGTATTACGCAGATTCTCACGGTATTTCTTCTCTCCTTGCAGATTGATGATTTGCCCGAAGATGTCTTTCACCGATTTCAGCTCGGAAGCCTTAAGCAGCGGACTCTGCACATCCACCCCGATAATGTAGTCGGCCCCCATGGCAAGCGCCACATCTACCGGATAGTTATTCACCATTCCACCGTCCACCAACACCATTCCATCCAGGTCTACCGGAGCAAACACACCGGGAATGGACATGCTGGAACGCATGGCAGTGGCCAGTATTCCCTCATGGAACACTACTTCGCTGCCATTCACCAGATTTTCCGACACGCAGGCAAATGGAATAGGAAGACGGCTAAAATCCACAGAATCCTGGTAACCTTCTGTCAACGTGGAGAACAAACGTGCCAGGTTCTTCCCTTTTATGATACCCGCATCCGAAACAGCGGCAGATTTCAAAGAAAACGGAATGGAGAGTACATAGCGCTCCGACTTCAACCGGTCATCCAGCAACACATCCTTAGGATTGGGGGCATCCGAGAGCAAGAATTTCCAGTTCTGGGCATTCACCATACTGTCCAATTGCTGCGGGGTATATCCGATAGAATACAAACCGCCCACAATGGCCCCCATACTAGTGCCCACCACATAATCTATAGGGATACCCGCTTCTTCAATTACTTTCAGAGCACCGATATGCGCCGTCCCTTTGGCGCCACCCCCACTGAGTACGACAGCCACTTTCGGACGCCCGGACGCCCAAAGGACCATCGGCAAAAACAACAAACAAGCCCATAGTCTATACTTCATCTCCATCATTTACTTAATACGTATTGGTAATTTATTCCACTCTGAATCAAACAACCCGCTCCGACAAATAGTTCACTATCAGTCGAAGCGGGTCGCAAAAAACGTTCAAGCAATTTATGGAGGATTATCTATAACCCATTTCCAATCAATAAGGTATCATATCCTTCAAGATACCTTCCTTATACCAAGGATCATCAATCTCTTTCAACACTTTGCCCATCTCTGCGCAAAGGTCTTTTACGACTTCTTGGTTTTCTTCCAAAGAAAGGTTATTCATCTGATACGGGTCCTTTTCATCGTCAAACAACAAACTTTTGACCAGCTTATGGTTTTCGCGGTCAATGTAGAGCGCCAGCGTGTAGCGCGCCGATTTAAAGCCGCGCGACGAAGGGAAGTAGGAACGGACCATACCTTCCGCATCCTTCTCACCGTCCAGGTTCTGGATGTAGAGAGCGCCGGTGGGACGTACAATATCCGCCTTTTCATCGAAGAAAAGCGGTGCATAGTTGCGTCCCTGCACCTCGGCCGGAATGGAGTCGGCAAGACCGGCAAGACCCAACAAGGTAGGCATGATGTCCGGCGAGGAAAGCATCAAGTCGTCCACGCGGGGCTTAATCTTATCGGGAAAACGCACCAGGAAAGGAACGTTCATGGACTCGGAGTACGGGGAATTCTTCGGGTCTTCCGTATGCTGGCTGCACATGGTCTCTCCATGGTCGGAGGCAAACACGACAATGGTATTCTTGTCCAGTCCGAGTTCCTTCAAGGCATCGAGTATCTGACCGAAAGCACGGTCGACACCCGTCACAGAAGCAAAGTAGTAGCGTGCACTCTCTGCCTTGAGCATCTTGGAGTCGGCATTCGGACGGACGAGCAAGCTGTCCAGAGGCTGGTTTTTATAGAGATTGAAATCTTCCTCCATACAGTCGTCCAAAGAACGGTACGGACTATGGGGAGGATTCATGCCTACCATAATGAAGAAAGGTTTCTTCGGGTCGCGTACATTCCCCTCGTTCTTCAGATAAGACACCACCTTGCCCGATTCGTGTAACGGTGACCACTCGCGCGGGTCGTGGCGACGGCCTTCCGTATCCCAGTAATGCGGATTCTTGTGTTCGTCAAAGGTACCATAAGAATACCAGTAATTGAACCCATGACGACGTTCTTTCGGCGTATAGGCATCCCATGCAGGTACACGGTCTTCCACATACTGTCCGGGACGTTCGGGGTCGTTGGGGGTAGGAAAGTCGGCATGCAGTTTGCCAAAGTAGGCACAGTCATATCCGGCATTGCAGAAAACATCACTCACACACACAGCATCCTCACGCAGGGAGCTGATGGGACGGCTCGAATTGCAATTCAATGGAATACCACTCTTATTAGGATACATTCCCGTCAACAGAGAACCACGGTGGGGACTGCTCAACGGGCAGTTGCTCATGGCAGATGTCAATACCACCGACTCCCGGGCAAAATCATTCAAGCGTGGGGTATGCACCGGGTCATTCCGAAAGTTCACTTTCTCGCGAAAACCTTCCTGGCCCCAGAACTCCATCGCCTGATTACGGTATTGGTCGGGAAAAACGTAAATGACATTCGGCTGGACGGATTGTTCCGCCTGCGGGGCTTTACAGCCCTGCAAGGCGAACAAACCTAAACCACCTAACAAAATATTTAATTGAGTTTTCATTTTTCCAAGTCTCTTTTACGCATCAATCCTTCCAGGAAGTAATAGTCGGCATAATTCAGCGGTACATCAATCTCCGCACCGTGAGGAATACTGCCCACAGAGTGCATCAGGATGAAGTTGCCGTTGGTACCCACCTTGGCACGGTAGGAAGGAGAAGCGAGGCTTTCCATAATCCGGTCGGCGGTTTCCTTGTATCCCTTATCCGGCAGATAAGTACTCAGCTCGTAAAGGGCGGACGCCGTGCAGGCAGCTGCCGAAGCATCGCGAGGTTCATTCGGGATATTGGGAGCATCGAAATCCCAGTAGGGAACCAAGTCTTCCGGAAGATTCTTGTTGTTGAAGATAAAGTTGTAGACCTTTTCAGCCTGCTCCAGGTATTTGGCATCGTGTGTATAGCGATAGCACATGGTATAGCCGTACAAGGCCCACGCTTGTCCACGTGCCCAAGCAGACTCGTCGGCATAGCCTTGTGCAGTCTGTCTCTTACGGACTTCACCGGTTTCGGGGTCATAATCCACCACATGATAGCAGCTGTTGTCCTCACGGAAATGGTTAGCCATAGTCGTATCGGCGTGCTTCCGGGCTATGTTGTAGAAAGTGGAGTCGCCGGACAGCTTGGAAGCTTCGAACAGCAGTTCGAGGTTCATCATATTATCAATGATAACGGGACATTTCCAGCCACGTTCAGCCTGCCACCCCTTGTCTGCATCCCATGACTGAAGTACGCCTGCTGCAGGGCGGAAACGGGTAGACAATGATTTGGCTGTCTGTATGATGACCGGCTTATACTCCTCCTTACCCGCAAAACGGTATCCGTTCAGGTAGCTGCTGCCAATCATAAAGCCCACATCATGGTGCCAGGTAAGGTATTGTACCGAATCCAAATCCTCGGTATACTTCTCTGCCAGCGGCAGCCACTTCTGGTCACCGGTCAACTCGTACATATGCCAGATATTACCGGGGAAGAAGCCGGAACACCAATCGTCGATAGGTACATAGACAATGTTCCCATCCTTATCAATGGTACGGGGATTAAGGATTTTACCGGATTTTTCGATAATGTCTGTCTGAATTGTCTCCTGAGCCACAGCATTATCAATGTTTTCTTGGATAAAGTTGCTTTCAGCCTGCTTTTGCCCTGCGCAACCTGCCAATACAAGGAGGGAGATTCCCAATGTAGTGAGGACTGTTTTCATAATAAGGGATTTATTTATTAAGAGTTTATGATTTTTCCTGCTGCAAAAGTAGAGCAAGTGTACAGATTTGACCCGCCTAAATAATTCAATTAATGGCTAAAATCGTTACTTTTGCGTCCGGAAGCACATATTTTCCACCCATTAATCATTAATCACTAAACATTAATCATTACTCCCCATGACCGCACAAGAGTTTTTTAAGAACGACCGCTTCGCCACGAATGCAGGTGTAGAACTGATAGAAATAAAGGAAGGATACAGCAAGGCACGCCTGGTTATCACGGCAGAGCATCTCAATGCAGGAGGCCGTACGCAAGGAGGGGCCATCTTCACCCTTGCCGACCTGGCACTGGCAGCAGCAGCCAACTCCCACGGAACATTGGCCTTCTCTCTTTCGTCCAATATCACCTTCCTGCGCAGCAGCGGACCGGGCGATGTACTGTATGCCGAAGCACGCGAACGCTACATCGGCCGCACCACCGGATATTACCAGATCGACGTCACCAACCAGGAGGGAAAACTGATTGCCACTTTCGAATCCAGTGTATTTAGAAAAGGGGATAACATCACTTTTTCCTTACCACAGACGTCATCGGATAGCGGTTGCCCCGGACACTCTTGAAGAATGCCTTGGCCGAACCGAAATTCAAATACATGTCCAAGCGAATGGGAAGGTGGTTCTTATCATCGGATACGAAGAAGGTGATGACCTCCTTCTCCTTACCTTTCTTGTACTCTACGAAAGAGAATACCAAGCAGCGGTAAACGGTGTCGTTATTCGCCTTGACCTCCTCCTTGCCGCGGTAAATCAACGTCTGCTCTTCCACCCTGCGTCCTGTGGCCATGGGAAAGAGTATCTTCTGCCCTACCTTGTAGTCTTTAGGGTCATAAGAGCGCGCCTGCGCCAAAATGCTCAACATATCGAAGATACAGCGACTATCACTGTATTCCATCTCCTGAGCCTCACGCACGGGATTGTGCCAGGTGCGTCTCTGCTTTACATTCGCCAGTCCGTCCGAGTAGGAGAACCAAGCCTCGTCCACCGTATGGCGGCTTCCCTCCTCCGCCGCTTTACGGAAGTAGAGCGGCTCCAACCTATCGCTGACATAACAAGTCAACGTATCACGCATCTTGAAGAAAAAATCGGTCTTTTTACTGCCTACACAAAGCAAGTTAAAGCGAAATGCAGGCTCGGAATGGTAAGTCGTGGCATTGGTAGTGAGGCTTGCCAGACCCACCTTCTTCCAAATGAACTTCCAATTGAAATATAAATCGTACATGACATGCTCGCCCGACTGGAAAGCTTCATTCTTTGCAGTACATTGGGCCTGAACAGACTGGGAGGTTCCCAAACAGACCGCTCCCACCATTAATAGAATGAACAATTGCTTCCGCCTAATAGCTATGGCCTCTACCACTGTTGCGGCTGCTATTGCCACTGCGGTTATTTTTGTTCCTGTTTTGCTTTTTCTTGTCTTCATCTGGTTTTTGTTTTTTTAGTTCGTCCGGCTTCTGCCTATCCAGGGACTTGGCCTTAATATCCCATTCCTGGGTCAAATCAAAGTTCGCTTTAAGCTCCAGAACCATCGGATAATAGTAAACCATTTCAGGCTGGCGCTTCTCGGCATAGTTTCCCGTATCCCAGACGCCATTCCCATTCGTATCATTTATCAGCCGCGCTCCATATTTGCCCGGATTGAGGAAATAGAAATCGGCTTTCCCATCCACCACCGGCACCGTGCGCAGCACTTTGTCCTGACCGTCCAGTAGTTCCACAAAAGCCAGAGAGTCCGCTCCATGCACATTAAAGAATATCTGCCCGTACTCTTCCAGCTTCTTGGCCTTGAAGTCCTTCTTTATCTTGTCGGAGAACAACCCGTACAACCCGCGTATGGCAGCAGAATCCACTTCAAATGTATAGCTTTCGCCGGGTGCCCATTCGGCAAACAGATTATAACGCTTCAAGTCCAAAGAGTCGCGCATAAAGTCGAACGGGATATCCTGCCACAACGAGTCCACTTTCAGTTTCAGATGGAAAGCGGTGGTATCTATGCTTGCCACCGGCTCCGTAAACGACAGAGTAAGATAATCATATACATCGATTGCAGAAGGGGCATACACATCTACAGCCAGGAATTCCGTCGGCTCGGGCTCTTCCACCTCACCTTCCTTCAACTTCTTCTTTTTCTTCTCACGCTCTTTCTGTTCCTTTTCCTTCGCTTCCTGCTTCTGCTTCTGCTGCTTGTCGTATGTCAACTTCGCCAGCACATTCAAAGTATCGGTACGGGGTACCAATCGTTTCAGGCTATCCGTATACAAATAGGTGATACTCATTTTCAGGGAATCCTGCTTATAGAGCAGAGAATCCTTTATCCAATAATGAATCGTATCGTTCCGGCCGGTAGGCTGTTCTATAACAAACGCATCTTCCTCATTAAAGTTCAATCCTTTCAATAAAGGCAACGTGTCTGCCGGAGCAGTGAAATAGAGCGAAAACTTCTCCGGAGTCAACCGTTCGGCCTTCAAAAAACGTTGCGAGAAGGAAAGCTCCTTGAAAGCACGCAGCAGAACATCATCCGGAAGGTAGTGGGTATATTGACGTTCTACAATCGTATCTACTGTCAGCGAGTCTATCCAGGTCGTATCCTGGCGCATGCGCTCTTCCATGGAAGGAATGATGATAGAGTCATTAAAAGCTATCACTTCCGTCGGCTGGGAATAGGCAAAATTCTGGTCGGCATCCTGCAAGGCATAAATGCGATACTTGCCGGGAGCCACTCCACGGATAGAGAAGCGTCCGCGACTGTCCGTACGCCCCACCCGCTCAAAAGGAAGTTTGGTAAAAGCGGAGTCGGCCAGATTGGCATGCAGACCGACCAGCATTCCTTTCACCGGTTCAAGATTGGCCGCATTCAGTACTGTACCGGCCACAGCCATAGAGTCGAGACGGTCGCCCGTAGAGAAAGAATAGAAGAAATTCTCCAAGGGATTCCCCTCATTATTATCCTGGATGGCATCACCAAAATCGAATGTATAAGTAGTATTGGGTTTCAATGTATCCTGCAGAGTGATGACCACCTTCTTCCCATTAGACTTAATTTCGGGCTGCTGCACCTGCGGAGGGGATATTACAATCTTCTCATTCGGCTTGTCAAGCTTGATAAATTCATCGAACTCAATGGAAAGTTTATTTTTATTGTGATGGAGTGCGCCGGGCGTGGGAGTACCGGAAATAAAACGCGGAGGAGTCTCATCATAAGGTCCTCCTTCAATACGGCCCACACTGGCACAAGAATACAGTGCGGCAGCTATGGCAACACCCCCCAACAACCTGCGGAAAAGCGGCTTCATTTTAGTATGGCGTTTACGTTCTAACATGCTGCAAAAATAAAGGTTATCTGCCAATTAGCGGTATGCTTTACAGTATTTTAATCAAAAAATGTCCTTTCGTTCTCATCTATGTATGAAACATAGTTAAAAAAGGAAGTGTTTCACCCCTTATATACTAAGAAAAGAATATTTTTGCAGACGAAAACTGAATAGGAGTATTCAGTTTTCTTTTTCCTGCCTTATTTCTAAATCATGAATTACACACGAAAACGCCTTTCAAGAATCGAAAAAAAGAAGAATATAAAATTATACAGAGAACAAAAAAGAGTATGAAGAGTAGATTAGTATTATTGGCATGTTGCCTGGCACTGCTCAGCAGTTGCGGACAAGGCGACAAAGGAACGGGTAAAGCTCCCGAATTTGCAGTGATTGAGGCAAAGACCACCACTGCCAACTTGACAAACAGCTACCCTGCTACTATCAAGGGTAAACAAGATGTAGAAATCCGCCCGATGGTGAGTGGGTTCATCACAAAATTGCACGTGGATGAAGGCGCAACAGTGCGCAAAGGACAAGTGTTGTTCAGCATCGACCCCGTACAGTATCAGGCAGCCGTAAATTCGGCCAAAGCTGCTGTTGAAACAGCCAAAGCTGCCGTAAACACACAAGAACTGACTGTAAACAACAAACGTGAACTGAACAAGAAAAACATCATCAGTGACTACGATTTGCAAATGGCCGAAAACCAGCTGGCACAGACAAAGGCACAACTAGCACAAGCCAATGCCCAATTGGTCAATGCCAAGAACAACTTGTCATACACCAGTGTAACCAGCCCCAGTGACGGTGTAGTAGGTAGCATTCCCTACCGCGTAGGTAGCTTGGTTAGTCCTTCCGTAGCCAGCCCGCTGACTACCGTTGCCGACATCTCCGAAATGTACGCCTACTTCTCCATGACCGAACGCCAACTCTTGTCACAGATTCGTGAAGGCGGTAGCACCAAGGAAATTCTGGAAAAGATGCCGAATGTACAGTTGCAGCTCATCGACGGAACCATGTATGCCGACAGTGGCCGCGTGGAGACAATCAGCGGAGTCATTGACCAGACTACCGGTTCGGTAACCATGCGTGCCCTCTTCCCCAACAAGCACAACGTGCTGCGTAGTGGAAGCACCGGCAATGTGGTATTCCCCAACCCGCTGCATGATGTCATCATGATTCCACAGTCTGCCACTACCGAAATCCAGGACAAGCAGTTCGTATTCGTACTGCAACCGGACAACACGCTGAAAAATACCGAAGTTAAAGTGTTCAGCTTAGACGACGGCAAGTATTATTACGTGACGGAAGGTTTGAAAGCAGGCGAAAAAATCGTTATCGAAGGGGTACAGAACCTGAAGGACGGACAGTCCATCACGCCCATCACGCCTGCTGAAAAGGAAGCCGAATACCAGAAGGCCCTGAAAGACCAGAAAGAAGGCAATATTCAGACTGCGTTTCAATGAAAGAATGAAAAATAAAAAAATTCTTCAATTTTTAATTCCTTAATTGTTCATGAAATGAAATTAGATAGATTTATTAACCGTCCGGTACTATCAACGGTAATTTCCATCCTGATAGTAATCTTAGGAGTTATTGGTCTGGCTACCTTGCCTATCACCCAATACCCGGACATTGCACCTCCCACCGTATCGGTAAGTGCGACTTACCAAGGTGCCAATGCCCAAACGGTGCTTAACTCCGTTATCGCTCCGCTGGAGGACCAGATTAACGGTGTGGAAAATATGATGTATATGAGTTCGAGCGCCACCAACAGCGGTTCGGGCGACATCTCCATCTACTTCAAGCAAGGTACCGACCCCGATATGGCAGCGGTGAACGTACAGAACCGCGTTTCCATGGCGCAAGGCTTGCTGCCTGCCGAAGTTACCAAAATCGGTGTAACCACCCGTAAACGCCAGACTTCCATGTTGATGGTATTCTCCATCTATGATGAAAAAGACCAGTACAACATCGAGTTCCTGGAAAACTACGCCAACATCAACCTTATCCCTGAGGTGAAACGTGTCAACGGTGTGGGCGATGCCATGGTATTGGGACAAGACTACTCCATGCGTATCTGGCTGAAACCTGATGTAATGGCCCAATACAAACTTATCCCCAACGATGTGGTTGCCGCCTTGAGCGAACAGAACATCGAAGCGGCTCCCGGCCAGTTGGGTGAGCGCGGTAACCAAACCTACCAGTATACTCTGCGTTACAAAGGACGTCTGCAACAGACTACGGAGTTCGAGAACATTGTCATCAAGGCCTTGGAGAACGGTGAAATACTCCGTCTGAAGGATGTAGCAAATGTGGAACTGGGCCGTCTATCATACGGATTCAACAATATGGTAAACGGACATAAAGCCGTGAGTTGTATCATTTTCCAGATGGCAGGCAGTAATGCCACGCAGACCATCTCGGATATCGAGGCCCTACTGGACGACTATTCCAGCAAACTGCCCGCCGGCTTGAAGATAAACATTGCACAGAGTGCCAACGACTTCCTCTTCGCTTCCATACATGAGGTAATCAAGACATTGATCGAGGCCTTTATCCTGGTGTTCATCGTAGTGTATATCTTCCTGCAGGATATGCGCTCCACGTTGATTCCCGCCATCGCCATTCCCGTGGCGTTGATTGCCACCTTCTTTGTATTGAAACTGATTGGCTTCAGTATCAACTTGCTGACCCTTTCGGCCATGGTGCTTGCCATTGCGATTGTGGTCGATGATGCCATCGTCGTCGTCGAGGGCGTCCATGCCAAGCTGGACCAGGGCTACAAATCGGCCCGTACAGCTTCCATCGACGCCATGAGTGAACTGGGTGGTGCCATCGTCTCCATTACGTTGGTGATGATGTCCGTATTCGTTCCCGTGAGCTTCATGGGAGGTACGGCAGGTACTTTCTACCGTCAGTTCGGTTTAACCATGGCGATTGCCATCGGTTTCTCGGCTCTGAACGCCCTGACCTTGAGTCCTGCGCTGTGTGCCATCTTCTTGAAACCTCATAATGGAGGACACGAAAGTCTGAAAGAGCGTGTAGGCGTTGCCGCCAAGGAAGCGCGCAAGATTATGATTGCACGTTATGCCGACTCTATAGGCCGGTTGATGCGTCCCGGCATTACACTGCTCTTCGTGACGGTAGCTATCCTGGGCATGATTTTCGGTCTGTTCAGCTTCAGCGAACACCCCATTCTGTGTAGCTTGATGATTATCATCAGTGTGCTGGCGTTGGCAGGTATGACTACCGACAAGTTCAAACAATCCTTCAATGACTCATACAACGGTATCCTGGGCAAGTATAAGAAACAAGTGCTGTTCTTCATCCAGAAACGCTGGATATCGGCAGGACTGGTTATCGGCTCTATTGTACTGTTGGGCGTATTCATGCAGATAACCCCGACCGGTATGGTGCCCAACGAAGACACCGGTACCATCATGGGCGCTGTGACACTGCCTCCGGGCACTTCACAAGAACGCGCACAAGAGATTTTGAACCGTGTGGACAGCTTGGTTGCTGCAGACCCTGCCGTACAGTCACGTACCGTTATCTCAGGTTATAGCTTCTTGGGCGGTCAAGGCCCCTCCTACGGTTCACTCATCATCAAGCTGAAGAACTGGGAAGAACGTTCCACGATGCAGAACTCCACGATTGTGTACGCCACTTTGTACATGCGCGCCCAAAAGATTATCAAGGAAGCGCAGGTATTGTTCTTCGCGCCGCCTATGATTCCGGGTTACTCGGCTTCAAGCGACATCGAGTTGAACATGCAGGACAAGACGGGTGGTGATTTGAACCACTTCTTCGACGTGGTGAACAACTATAACGCAGCCCTGGAAGCACGCCCTGAAATCAACTCTGCCAAGACATCCTTCAACCCTCACTTCCCGCAATACCAGCTGGACATTGACGCTGCCGCTTGTAAGAAAGCAGGCATCAGCCCCAATGACATCTTGACTACCTTGCAGGGATATTACGGTGGTTTGTATGCTTCCAACTTCAACAGCTTCGGTAAGATGTACCGCGTAATGGTACAAGCCGAACCTGATGCTACCAAGAATATGGAAACACTGCAAAGCATCAAGGTGCGCAACGGCAACGAGATGGCACCTATCACGCAGTTCATCTCCATCAAGAAAGTATATGGTCCTGACGTCATCAGCCGTTTCAACCTCTACACCTCCATGAAGGTGATGGTGGCTCCCGCATCAGGCTACACTTCCGGTCAGGCTCTGCAAGCCATTGCCGAAGTGGCGCAGGAAAACCTGCCTGCCGGTTTCGGTTATGAGTTGGGAGGTATGGCGCGTGAAGAGGCCGAAACGAGTGGCAGCACTACGGGACTCATCTTCATATTGTGCTTCGTATTCGTTTATCTGTTGCTGAGTGCCCAGTACGAAAGCTACATCCTGCCTTTATCCGTATTGCTGTCCGTGCCGTTCGGTCTGCTGGGTAGCTTCCTCTTTGTAGGCGGTATAGGCGCATTGGGCAGCATCCCGGCACTGAAAATGATTCTGGGTACGATGTCCAATGACATCTATATGCAGATTGCCCTCATCATGTTGATGGGTCTGTTGGCCAAGAATGCCATCTTGATTGTAGAGTTTGCCCTCGAACGCCGCAGAATGGGTATGAGTATCACCTGGGCAGCCGTATTGGGTGCCGCAGCCCGTCTGCGTCCTATCTTGATGACGTCGTTGGCAATGATTGTCGGTCTGCTCCCGCTGATGTTTGCTTCCGGTGCGGGTGCCAACGGTAACCGTACGCTGGGTACGTCTGCCATCGGCGGTATGTTAATCGGTATGATTCTGCAAATCTTCATAGTGCCCGCACTGTTCGTGGCATTCCAGTACTTGCAGGAGAAATTCAAGCCGATGGAATGGGAAGATGTGGACAACTCGGATGCAGAACCGGAGATTGAACAATATACAAAATAGTGATTAACGATTAGCGATTATGAAGAAAATAATATGCCTGATGTGCGCAACTGCTTTATTGAGCAGTTGCCACATCTACAAATCATACGACAGACCCGAAGACATAACAACTGCCGGACTGTATCGCGACACGGCGTCCGTGAACGATACATTAGCCGCAGATACGGCCAACTTCGGTAATCTGCCTTGGAGAGAAGTGTTCACAGACCCGCAGCTGCAGACACTTATCGAGCAAGCACTCACCAACAACGGTGACCTGCGCAGTGCCGCCTTGAACGTGAAACAAGTACAAGCCGCACTGATGTCTGCCCGTCTTGCCTATGCTCCGACGCTTGCCTTGTCTCCGCAAGGAACCGTCAGCAGCTGGGACAAGGGAAAGGCTACACAAATCTACTCCCTGCCCGTCACCGCAAGCTGGCAAATCGACCTCTTCGGCCAACTGCTGAACCCGAAGCGACAAGCAAAGGTTAGCTTGAAGCAGACGCAATTCTACGAACAAGCCGTCCAGACGCAAGTCATCGCCGGCGTAGCCAACATGTACTACACCCTGCTGATGCTGGACCGCCAACTGCAAATCACCGAAGGCACCGTCGAGATTCTGAAAAAGAACCTGGAGACCGTGCAAGCCATGAAAGATGCAGGCATCTACGGAACCACTTCTGCTGCCGTAGAGCAGAGCCGCACTGCCTACGCTCAAGTCATGGCATCACTGCCCGACATACGCCAGAGCATACGCGAAACCGAAAACGCCCTCTGCCTGATGTTGCACCAACCAGCACAGAACATCGCACGCGGTGTGCTGGAAGAGCAACAGCTGCCTACGGAATTTTCAGTAGGTATCCCCTTGCAGTTGCTATCCAACCGTCCGGACGTGAAAGCTGCCGAGATGTCACTGGCTGCCAACTACTATAACACCAATAGCGCCCGTGCCGCTTTCTACCCGCAGATTACATTGAGCGGTTCGGGAGGCTGGACCAATAACTCCGGTGCAGGTATCGTCAACCCGGGCAAACTGCTGGCTTCCGTCATCGGTTCGCTGACGCAACCCTTGTTCTATCGCGGTGCCAACATTGCCCGTCTGAAACAAGCCAAGGCACAAGAGGAGCAGGCTAAGATTCAGTTCCAAACCGCCCTGCTGAATGCCGGAAATGAAGTGAGCAACGCCCTGCATCTGTATCAAATGGAGAAGGACAAAGCCGTTTCACGCACTATTCAAGTAAATTCTGCCCGCCAAGCTGCCTCAGATACAAAAGAATTGTTTAACTTAGGCACGTCGACTTATCTGGAAGTCTTGTCTGCCGAGCAGTCTTATCTCAGCGCACAGCTTGCAGAAGTATCCGACACCTTCAGCAGCATGCAGGCGGTTATCAGTCTGTATCAAGCGCTTGGAGGAGGAAGAGAATAAAATGAGCGATAAGTGATTAGTGATTAGCGATTAATGAAATAGTAAATCCTAATCACTAACCATTTATCACTAATCATTAATCATTAATCGCTAATTACTATGATAAGTCCGTTAGCTTATGTAGATTCTGCCGCAAAAATCGGCAAGAATGTAACCATCCAGCCCTTTGCATTTATCGAAGGGAACGTGGAAATCGGTGATGACTGTATTATTATGTCGGGGACAAAAATTCTGCACGGTACCCGCATGGGAAAAGGGAACAAGGTGCATCACAATGCCGTTCTGGGTGCCGAACCGCAAGACTTCCATTATACGGGAGAGAACAGCATGCTGATTATCGGTGATAATAACGACATCCGCGAGAACGTGGTTGTCAGCCGTGCTACCCATGCAGGAAGCGCCACCCGCATCGGCAATGAAAACTACCTGATGGATGGTGTACACCTCTGCCACGACGTGCAGATAGGCAACCATTGTGTACTGGGCATCAAGACTACCGTAGCCGGAGAATGTCAGATAGACGACTGCACCATTCTGAGCAGCAACGTCATTCTGCACCAATACTGCCACATTGGAAGTTGGGTACTGATCCAAGCAGGCTGCCGCATATCAAAGGATGTACCGCCTTATATCATCATGAACGGTAATCCGGCGGAATACCACGGTATCAACGCTGCTGTGCTTCAACACAAACACCAGGTGACCGAACGTGTATTGCGCCATATCGTAAATGCCTACCGTCTGGTATACCAGGGAAACTTCAGCGTGCAGGATGCCTTGCAGAAGATTGAAGACCAAGTACCGATGAGTGACGAGATACACAATATCATCAACTTCATCAAGAATTCCAAAGGAATCGTGAAGTAAACACCCTTCTTCGGGCACGAATCACGCAGACTATTACGGATGGATAAATTCTTTTCTGTAAGTCTGCGTAGTTCGTGCCTTTTTCTAAAGACCTTTACAGATATTTCTCCCACAAATATCTCAACGGACTAAGCAATCTTTCAGTCACACTTCGTTCGTCTGTCATGACCTCTGCCATACCGGTCAGTTCTCCTTTGAATTCCAGCTGTTTACCATAGGAAGTGCATAAGTCTTGCGGCAGGCTTATGGTGACGGTATAGGCGCTTTCATCGTCTGCCAACAACGAGACGGACATTACCTTCCCCGTCAGGAAACCGAACTCCATGTATGGATAACCGGTCACGCTGATGTTTACCCGCTGTCCGGGCATTACTTTACCCGAACCTCCGGCGGGAAGTTTTATCTTTCCGATGATGCTTCCCGGGGCTTTGGCTACGATGGAGAACACCTTGTCTCCGCTACTGACGTTCTGGTTCTTTTGCCAGATGTGGTTGTAGGAGAGTATGCCGTTTGCCGGGCTGACGAAGAGATAAGCCAGTTCCCAATCATTGATGCTGACTTGCAATTCGTTGTAGGCAGTTTTCAGGGCCACATTCAAGTTGTTGGACTCCCGGCTTTGCTCCATTTGTGTTTCGATGATGCTTTGCTGCAACTGCGCTTCCTGTATTCTGGCGGAAGACAGTGAGGTCATTAGCTGTTCCCGGCTCTGCTGCTTGTTCAAGAATGTTTGTTTGGCTTCCTCGTATTCCGATTGTGCAGTCAGCCCTTCATCAAAAAGTTGCTTCTCGCGGTTGTGTACGGTAGAAGCTATCCGCACTTGTTCCTTGTCCAGTTCTGCTTGTCTGTTCAGGTGGGCGATGTAGTTGCGGTATTCCTGCAACTCCCGGCGGGTGGCCTCCACCTTCTGTTCGTACAGATTCAGTGAGAGGAAGTTGCGGTAGTCCGTCAGGCTTTTCAGGAAAGAGGCGTAGGCGTTCTGTATGCTTCCCAGGGACAGCTTCTCCGGGAACTGCGCGGTGCAGACGCTGCTGTCTGCCGGATTGAAGGATGCCAGCTGCTCCTTCAGGCGCAGCACGTCTTCCGTCACGGCAGGATTCTCCAGTACGGCGATGATGTTTCCCGTCCACACGGAATCCCGGTCCTTGTGGTACACCTCCTTTATTTTCCCGCTTCCCCGTGCCACCATCCATATCGGCGGATGCTCCGTAGTGATGGTAATGGAAGCACTTATCACGTCGGGATATTTAAAGAAACACCCGCCTATGAAGAAGAGTGCCAGCACCACGAAGAACACCGTGATGCCCCATCGTACCAGTGCATGCGGCGGACGGGTCAGTATCTCCTGCACCTCCTCACTCCGCAATTCTATGTCCTTCCTCCCGTTTTCCATTTTCAACTTTCCATTCTCAAAGCTCCAGCTGATTCTTCACCAGCTTATAATACCTTCCTTCCCTCGCTATCAGTTCCTCGTGCGTCCCCGTTTCCGCTATCCGTCCCTGCTCTATCACCACTATCCGGTCTGCATTCCGCACGGTACTCAGCCGGTGGGCCACCACTACCGATGTCCTTCCTTCGAAGAAGCGCTGCAGGTTCTCCATGATGATGCGCTCGTTGTTGGCATCCAGTGCGTTGGTGGCTTCGTCGAAGAAGATGAATTCCGGGTTCTTGTACACGGCGCGGGCGATGAGTATGCGCTGTTTCTGTCCCTGGCTCAATCCGTGCCCTTCCTGGCCTATCCGGGTGTTGTATCCCAATGGCAGTCCCTCGATGAATCCGTGTATGTTTGCCACTTCCGCCGCATGCCGCAGGCGTTCCTTGTCGATGTGCTCCACCCCGGGGGCGATGTTGCCGGCAATGCTGTCCGAGAAGATGAACCCGTCCTGCATCACCACGCCGCACCGTTTGCGCCACTCGCGGATGCTGAAGTTCTCCAGCGAGGTGTCGCCCAGCAGTATCTGTCCGCTTGCAGGCGGATAGAATCCTAATAGCAGCTTCACCAGCGTGGTCTTTCCGCTTCCGCTCATTCCTACGATGGCTGTCTGTCTGCCCGATGCGATTTCCAGACTGATGTTGTCTAAGGTGGGCGTTTCGCCGAGCGGGTCGTATTTGAAACTCAGGTTTTCTATCCGCAGGTCTTTCCCTGTGGGTATCTCCCTTATCAGGTCTTTTGTGGGGTCTTCTTCATCGGGGCTGTCCCGCACCTCGCCCAGGCGGTTTGTGCTGAGGCGCGCGTCCTGCATGTCGCGGGCAAAGGTGATGAGTTCGTTTATCGGACTGTTCAGTTGTCCGATGATGTACTGCACGGAGAGCATCATGCCCAGTGTCATTTCCCCTTGTACCACCAGCGAGGCCACCAGTCCCGTGATTACTATGTTCTTGGTCTGGTTTATCAGTACCGCTCCCGAGTCCTGGTACTGCCTCAGCGCAAGGCTCCGGATGTTCACTTTGAACAGCCGTGCCTGTATGCGTTCCCATTCCCACCGCTTCTGCTGCTCGCAGGCACTCAGCTTTATCTCCTGCATGCCGTTCACCAGCTGCACCACCGTGCTCTGGTTGGCGCTCTGCTGGGCAAACCGCTTGTGGTCCAGTTCCGCCCGTTTCTTCATGAAGAGCCAGACGTAGGAGATGTAGAGTGCGCTCCCTCCCATGAAGATAAGGAAAATCATGCCGCTGTACACCAGCAGCACGATGCCGAATATCAGGATGTTGAAGGTGGAGAACGCCACGCTGAGGCTGCTTCCGGTCAGGAAGTTCTGTATGCGCGTGTGGTCGTTGATGCGTTGCAGGATGTCGCCCGTCATCTTGGTGTCGAAGTAGCCCATAGGGAGCTTCATCATCTTGATGAGGAAGTCCGAAATCAGGGCGATGTTGATGCGTGTGCCCAGATGCAGCAATATCCATCCGCGTATGAACTCCACGGCGCTGCTGCTGAAGGACAGCATCAGTTGGGCAATGAGCACCAGGTAGATAAATCCGAGATTTTGGTTGTTGATGCCGAAGTCCACGATGCTCTGCGTGAGGAAGGGGAGCATCAGCTGTATCATGCTGCCCAGCAGCAACCCCAGCAGCAGTTGTCCCACCAGTTGCTTGTAGGGGCGCAAGTAAGAATAGAGGAAGCCGAAGCCTTTATAGTTTGTCTTTTCCCCCTCATCTTCTTGTGCATAGAATTCCGGTGTAGGTTCCAGCAACAGTGCCACTCCCGTATCTTCTCCGTCCGTTTTGGCGCTGAGCCAGCAACGGCAGAATTCTTCCCGGGTGTATTTCAGCTTGCCTGCTCCGGGGTCGGCCACCCATACATGCTTGTCGTTCATCCGGTAGACCACGACGAAATGTTGCTGGTTCCAGTGGACGATACAAGGTAAAGGGGCTTCTTGCAGCATTTCGTAGCTCACTTGCACACAGATGCTCCGAAATCCAATCTTCTCAGCCGCTTCGCTGATACCCAGCATAGAGACACCTTCGCGAGTGATGAATGACTTTTCCCTCAGACCTTCCAAAGAATAGCGCTTGCCATAGAAGGCGGACACCATGCGCAGGCAGGTGGGGCCGCAGTCCATCACGTCGTGCTGGGAGTAGTGAGGAAAGGATTTCATTTGATTAACTATATAAAAAGTCAATATCTTTGATGTTATAATAGCTTGGAAATTTCCTCCCATTAATAAATAGAATGGGGGTAGTGTAAAACTTATGTGTTATACACCATTTTTCTTGTGCATTGATGAAAGGCTCGTATTTAGGGATTTCATCCAAGAACTTAATGTTATGTAGGATTTTATTTTTACTGATAGGATAGTTATCAACATATTTTTTTAGTATCATGGCAAATAATTGGGGATTCTTTTGATAGCCAGAGAGAATATGGGAAGCTATTACTATCGATTCTGGATGTTTCTTTTGGTCTAACAAAAATATTAAATCCAATTTGGTATTGGCTTTTCTTTGAAGGATGGGCATTAGTTTTTGTAGCTCTTTTATGCATGAAACACAAATAGGACTGAAAATAAGAGTAAGGCATATTTCGGCATCTGGATTTCCTATTGATATTTTATTCACTTTGTCAACATCTGTAAGACAAAGTTCTTGTTGAAAAAGATATTGGGAAATGTTTTCGTCATATATTAATTCGTTGTATTTTCTTTTCAAGGTGGTGTGTTCTTTTTGAGTGGCAATTATCGGCTTGATGACTATATAGATAGATGTAACAGTAACGAAGATCGTCGTTATTTCTATTATTGATTTCAAATGTAGCAATTCGTATATATAATTCATCTTTAAAGTACATATACTTAGCATAAACAGAAAAACGAATACCACTTGTACAGAAAGGCAAAGGGTACACCATTTTCTTGCTATGAATTTCTGATAAAAAAGAGAATAGCATACATATCCGATACTGCAAACAGACAGGAAGTTTATAAGTGCCTGTGCTGTACCAAATGGTAGGAATAGTAATACAATTAAAAGAGATAAAAAATACACAAAACCTATATCGCTCCAAGAAACAAGTCCGAGGAAATATGCGTCTTTGAAATCCAAGATAGAAGAACAATCTATATTATTCTTATTTCCGGTGGCTGAACATAATTTTTTAATGTGTACATTGTACTTGTCTATTTGGTCTACAAACAAAAGTATGGATGCAGTCAGTCCTCCTAAAACGCCTGTAAGATATAGATAAAAAAGAATGCCTCCTTCGTGCTTTAAAATAAGTAAATATGCGAATAATATGGCTACACACAATATAAGCATAGGATATTTTATTTGCTTAATGATTGTGCTGAATTTCATTTTTAGTGGAATACTGATTTTACCTGGTCGGTTATCCATAATAAGGATGTTACCGTCCCACATATCTTCAAAATCCTTTCTCGATATACTTTCTATCTTTCCTTTCTCATCAATAGTCTGAATAGATTCGGCAGTAACTTTTGTTATAAACAGGAACAAATCCACATTTGTAATAACATGAGCAATGAAAGGAGAGGGTATATTTGTCAGTTCTTCATAACTGGTATGTATGGCAAAACTATCTTTGCCCATCCTATGTAATATATACTGGAAAGATAGGAAACTGGGAAAATCCGGATGTTCCTTCAATATTACATATAATGCAGCAGAATATTTGCAGCCATAATATTTTGTGATAATCTTCAAAATGGTTCTTGCATTGTCTTTTATTATTTTTTGATGTGCATTCATTCTGTTGCTTTACTGTTTTAAATATTTGTCTATCGTTGTTGCCGCTTGTTGGTCACTTGGTCTTGGAGCATTCACTTCAACAATATTGCCCTGTTTGTCGAAAATGATGTATCGGGGAATTAATTCCAGCTTTAGCTTTTCCAGTATTTTACTGTTCTTTGGGTTTGTGATGAGGAAATTGTCGGGTACTTCCGACAAGCCTTCCTGCTCTACTGCCTTTTTCCAGCTGCTTTCCTGGTCCTTGAAGGCGAGATAGACGAATACCACATCTTTTCCCTTGTACAGCTCTCTTAGCTTTGCCGATGGAGGCATTTCTTCCCGGCAGGGTACACACCAGCTTGCCCAAAAGTCCACATAAATGACCTTTCCCCTGTTTTTTTTCAACAATATGTTCAAGTTGGTAGGCTTTCCGTGGATGTCCTTCAGCAATAACTGGTTGGCATCGGCAGACAAGTTATATTGGTCTCTTATCTTGTTGGGCAGCAGTGTGTCTTGGGTGATATGGATATATTTGTCAAGATAGCTGTTTACGTCTTGTGCCGAAAAGTTTTCGCCGATTTCTTTGATGCAGCGTTCAAGCAGGATTTGTTTTGATTTTGGCTGAAATGTTTTCGGAGATAGCTCATCGAAGGTTTGACGCCAGTCGTTGCTTCCTCCCTGCGATTTGCGTATTGTCGGGATGTGCTGATTCAAAAACCAGAGGTAGTAGTCCAGAAATTCACGGTAGGAGGGATAACGGATATATTTGTCGGCTATTCCGGGCTCCATTTGGCGGTAGAAGGCGGTGTCTTCATTCAGCATTCTCCGGGATTCATAGTCTTTCAGCTTGAGCAGGTATTGATAACGGTCGTGTATCTCGCTTGAGATAAGTTGCTGTTCTTTAAAGGAATTGATAGTATCTGTGTAGTTCTTTTTGTAACTGTCGAACATGGATTGTAATGAATCCAAAGGACAATAATCTATTATTAATGAAGTCCAATTGTTGGCTCGTATCATGTTAATGCTTTGGGCAATCCGTACCCAATCGCTTCCCAAGCATGTTTTTGCTTCTAAGCCGGAGTGTGTCCTCCCTTTACGCAATTCATAGTTCATATTATAGATTCTGTTGCGTTCCGGGTGATGCTTGCTGCTTAAAATGGGGTAGTTCAGGCTATCCATTGAAATAGTAATGGTATCCCCTTGCATTAAAGGGTAGTAGTTGAACTCAAAATCCCCATAGTTGAGCCCCAGCTCCTTGAAATGTTCAGTGGAATAGAGGGTTATGGTATCGAAATCTTTGTCCGGCATGTATTCCATAAGAGTTCCTATACTGTCGGTATAGAGGACTTTAGGCATCGGCACGTGTCTCATTCCTCCCGGTGTCCTGTGTGGCTTAGGATGGTAATGATTGAAACATACTACAATATTCTTTCCACATTTCTCATTGATGGCTTGTTGCCGGCAAGATGAAATGCTTATTACCAGAAAAAAGATGATACATATATACTTCATAAGTATAGGCTTTTAATTTATGATGATATTAAATAATGAATAGGAAAATTATTAGTTTGAATAACAATTTTCCTATTCTGTAACCTGCGGATTATCCGCAGTAGCTACTTGAAGGGCAGCTATCACAGCACCAATTTCCCTTGGCGGTAGCCATGATGACGGGAATGGATCTGTATGCCGGATGGTTGCGAAGACGGCGCAGAAGCTCCATGCCGTCAAGGCCAGGAAGCATAACGTCAAGCAGGACGAGTTCAGGCTTTTCTTCTTTCAATGCATTCCAGAAGGAAGTTCCGTCAACAAAAGCCCGTACCTTGAAGCCGGCTGCCCTGAGTATATAAAGCTCTATCTCGCGGATACCCGCGTCATCCTCAACACACCAGATCATGCTCCAAATCCTTCTGAAGGCCGGACGGAAAGCACCACCCATTTGGCGATATTGGTGGCATGGTCACCGATGCGTTCAAGATACTTGGCAATCATCAAAAGGTCGAGTGCGTACTCCCCTTCATCGGGAGAATTGGCAATGATTTCGATAAGGTAGTCCTTCACTCGCTCGAAATATTCATCCACAGTATCATCCTGTGCCATAACAATGTGAGCAAAATCAACATCTTGCTTTACATAGGCGTCCACACTCCCAGTCACCATACGCATGGCCTCTTCAGCCATGGGGATGAGTGGCATACAGGGCTTGACGGAACGTCCATCGAGGTGCTGCACTATGCTGGCAATATCTGCCGCCTGATCACCTATGCGTTCAAGGTCGGTTATCATTTTCATGGCGGCGGTGATCTGTCGTAAGTCACGGGCCACGGGATGCTGCTGGAGCAAAAGACGCAGACAACGATCTTCAATACTGCGTTCCATGCGGTCGATCGCGATTTCCAGAGTAATGGCTGTAGCGGCATGATCGGGTTCGCCATCACAAAGGGCACGAACAGAACCACCTATAGCTTCCTCGCAGAGTGCCCCCATAGAAACGAGTTCCCTGTTGAGCTGCTCAAGCTGTTCGTCAAAACGACTTCTCATTAGCCGAACCTCCCGGTGATATAATCTTCCGTGCGCCTGTCCTGTGGCACGGAGAACAGTTTTTCGGTTTCGCTGCATTCGATGAGTTCCCCCATCAGAAAAAAAGCCGTGCGATCGGATATGCGGGTAGCCTGTTGCATATTATGTGTAACGATAACGATGGTGTAATGCTCCTTCAGGGTGACACAGAGTTCTTCAATCTTCAGTGTGGAAATGGGGTCGAGAGCACTGGTTGGCTCGTCCATAAGCAGGACTTCCGGCTCAACGGCAAGAGCGCGAGCTATACAAAGCCTCTGCTGCTGGCCACCGGAAAGGCCAAGGGCATTCTTTTTGAGCCTGTCCTTCACTTCATCCCAGATGGCGGCATCGCGCAGGGATCGTTCGACTATCTCATCAAGGCGGGTTCGAGTGGTAATACCATGAGTGCGCGGCCCATAGGCGATATTATCATAAATACTCATCGGGAAGGGATTGGGCTTCTGGAAAACCATGCCCACCTCGCGGCGCAGAGCGTTTACATCTACTTCAGGGGCATAGATGTCCTGCCCCTTGTATTCCACGCAGCCAGAAATATGTACCGAAGAGATAAGGTCGTTCATACGGTTCAGTGTTTTCAGAAAGGTAGATTTGCCGCAACCAGAAGGACCGATGAAGGCCGTGATACGTTTTTCCGGGATACTGATGTTGATAGAGTTAAGTGCCTGCGAAGAGCCGTACCATAAGCAGAGATCATAGGCGGTAATGATTTCGTTCATGTATTCCTCCAATGCTTGAAGTATCTGCCGATGAGTGATGTGGACAAGTCAATGACAAGAGCCAGGAGTATAAGGATGGCGGCTATGGCAAAGGCCACATCAAATTCTCCCTGTTCTTTCGCATAGACGTAAAGCGCAACTGTAAGCGTAGCCCCTGCGCTGTGCAGTCCTTCAAGGAAACCATTGAGAGAGTGGGCGAAACCGGCGGTGAACAGAAGAGCCGCTGATTCACCGATAATGCGCCCCACGGAAAGAATGCAGCCCGTGAGTATGCCGTCAACACAGCCGGGCAGAACTACCGTACTTATCACACGCCATTTGCCAGCTCCCAGTCCAAAAGCCCCTTCGCGATAACTCTGGGGCACAGTCTTCAAACTTTCCTGCGTGGTTCGCATCATGGTGGGCAAGTTCATGATGACAAGCGTGAGTGCACCGGCAAGTAATGAAGTTTTCATGCTCAGGAACTGACAGAAAAAAAGCATTCCCACGAGGCCGTATATAATGGATGGGATACCGGACAATGTTTCTGCGGCCAGTTCGATGACAGACACTACTCGCCTGTTTTCAGCGTACTCTGTAAGATAGATGGCAGCACCAACGCCAAGAGGAATAGTAACTCCCAACGCGGCGACAACAATATACAGTGTATTCAGAATATCTGGCAGAATACCTATGCGTTCCGTAAGATAACTTGGCCTGGTGCTGAGAAGCTCCCACGAAAGATGAGGAATGCCTTTTCCCAGCACATACACCAGTAGGAAAAGAACGAGGACGGCAGTACTCAGCGTGGCCAGCCCCATGACTATCTGCATAAGAGCCATATAGCTGCGCCGCTTGAAAGAAAGCTTTTGGACGAGCATCACGCCTCCCTTCCACGCTTGAGGAAAAAGTTGAGAGAAGCATTTATCAGCAGAATGAAAAAGAAGAGCACAAGTGCTATGGAGAAAAGAGCTTCACGCTGGAGTCCACTTGAGTAAGACATCTCGCTTGCCACCGCAGAAGTCAGGAAACGTACACTTTCAAAAAGGGAAGGCATATTGGCTACGTTGCCCGAAACCATCATGACAGCCATAGCCTCACCAATGGCACGGCCTACGCCCAGTACGACGGAAGCAGCAATTCCGCTCTTGGCGGCGGGGACGGATACGCGAAAATATGTTTCAACCGATGTGGCTCCAAGGGCGAAAGAAGCATCTTCGTATTCCTGCGGCACTGCCTGTAATGCCGTCATGGATACTTTGATAATGGAAGGCAGGATCATAACGGCCAGAACAAGAATGGCGGCCAACAGACTCGCGCCATCCGGCACATTGAAAACAGAGCGTATGCCCGGAACAAGAACGAGCATCCCCACAAGGCCGTAAACGACGGATGGGATCCCCGCAAGGAGGCTGACCGCCGATTCCATGAAACGGCGCACGCGGACTGGAGCCATTTTCGCCAGCCATACCGCTGTGAAGAAGCCCACGGGTACACCGAGGGCAATGGCACCAGCCGTACCCCAGATACTTGTTAGGATAAAAGGGAGGATGCCGAAGCGCGGTTCCGAAGCCGTAGAGGCCCAGGTATCGCCAAAAAGGAAATCGGCCAGCCCTATTTCCCGTATGGCAGGAAGACCGGAAAAGACAAGATAGGCAGTGATAAGCAGGACGCATCCCACGGCCACCAGTCCCAGCAGGAGGAAAAAGCCATGTATGAGATATTCAAAAGTCCTTTGTGTATTCATATCAGACGTTCTGCGATGGGAAAAGATTACAGAGAAGAGCGACGGAATGATACCGCCGCTCTTGTCCGGAAGGAGTGCGGTTCTCTCCAGTGTACCGTTTCTGCTGAACAACGAAGCGGCGTTTTTGTTATCAATGGGCCGGGACAGCACCGGCGGCGGAAATAATTCGGGAAGCAGCAGGAGAGGTGATATAGTCAAAAAAGGCCTGAGCGGCTGGGGACAGATCCCTGCCTTCCACCGTAACAATAACAAAGGGACGCTGCACCTTGTAGGAACCATCCTTCACACTTTCTTCAGAAGGGGCGACACCCTCAATGGAAAGGGGTCGTACGCTTTTCTTTACGGAAGCAAGAGAAGCATAACCAATGGCGGCAGGATTCTGAGAAACCGTAGTGATGACATCTCCCGTGGAAGTGAGTTCCTGGCGATATTTACAGGAATCCTTGGTTTTAGTGACAGACTCAAAACCGTCACGCGTACCACTGCCCGCTTCGCGACCGATAAGAACAATTGTGGAGTCCTGACCGCCGACTTCCTTCCAGTTGACGATTTTACCAGTGTAGATGTTCGCAATATCAACGAGAGTAAGATTTTTTACAGGATTATGAGGATTCACGATGACGGCAATGCCGTCATACGCCAGCACTGTTGCAGTGAGGCCGAAGTTTTTTTCTTCCTCTTTGAGGTCTCGGCTGGCAAGACCAATATCGCAACGGCCCTCTCTGGCAGCGGCAATACCTGCCCCTGAACCTGTGGGATTGTAGGTAAACTTGACTTTGCGGTGTTCGTTCTCAAAAGCTTCACCAAGGGATCCGATGACTTTTTCCATGGAACTGGAACCGTCCGTGGAAATCATGCCGGAAAGAGGTTTGGCATCGGCAGGTGCGGCAACAGCCATGAGGACGGTTAAAACAAGGGCGGGAATGCTTCTTTTCATGGTTCAAACTCCTGAAAGATTAAGGATTGCCATGAGGGGCACTTTAGACCGCCATTGTAAAATCGAAAGGGTTGTTTTTGTAAAGTTCTGGTAAAATGTTTCACTTTGAACTGACACCAGAGTTTACCTCATTCTCCACATAGGACTTTCCTCTTCCTTCTGCTTCTCCTCCAGCCCCTCAATTTTACGCCACAGGGGTAAAAACCGCTGATTCCGGGCCATATCCTGATCCCCGACCTTGCCAAAGGCATACTCTGCTGTGCGTTCAGCGTAGCCTTGCCAGTTGCTGTTGCCAGGGTATTCACGGATAACAGGGGCACAGAGATCGATGGTATCGGTCACAACTTTCCGGCTGTGACCGTTGGCCCGCATCCGCAGGGCGATCATGGCATCCACCTGTCGTAAGTCGTCAATGGCCATACTCCTGCTGATGTTGTCCAGATGGGCGAAGTAGGCTGTTGCAGGACTGCCGGGTCGGAGGTACGGACGCAAACGCTGCTCATACGGTTCTCGCTGTTTCTGTCTCTGCTCTTCCACATCGGTAAGGATCTTTCGCAGTTTTTGATCAGTCGGACGAATGGCTGCAATAACTATATCTCCGGCAGGGCCATAGGCGTACTGCAAAATCCTGCTACGCCGCTCAAGGATGTCGCGCTTCTCTACCTCTGAGGTGGAACGGGGGCTGTGTCTGGCTAATTCCCTGTCCACTTCCTCCTGAGTATACCCCATACAGCGTAAATAAAGCACTGTTCCTGCATCCAGTCTTGACTGATCCATGCGAACATCAGCGTACTTTTTGCGAAGCATATCCTGAAAACAGGCAAATGGCCTTTTCAGCTTACAGAGAGGGACAACGCTGTATTTCCTGACCTGCATATCCGGGGTGATGCGCTCCCGCAAACGCCAGAGCTGGGCGAGGCGTTGACTCTTGTGCCCCAGCCAGGTTTTGAAGCGGGGCAAGCTGCACCGCGCCTTGGCCCGCTGCTTCCTGCTTTCTGCTCGTTGGCTCTGCTGTTGGAGCTTCAGGAAATACCGGGCGATATTGAGCATGGGCAAGCCGTGCAGGGCTACTTTGGCAAGCACCTGTTGTCGCTCCTGTCGCTGCTCCTCGTGTTCGCGCCGTTCAGCTTCTTTACGGTGTTCCTGTGCCAGACTGCGTTCCTCGGCCAGTTGACGCCGTTGGGCCTGATACTCCTGCCATTCCTGCTCACAAACATGGCTGACTGGCTCTGGTTCTGGTGGGGGAACAACAGGAACACAGAGACTTTCCTCAAATTCACCAAGCCGCTTGCACAGCTTCCCCAGAGAGAGATCCCTGTCCACGCTGGATGCCTTGATCGGGGTTTCCCCCACATAGATGACAGCCCCTGAGCCTTTGCGGACATACCTCATGCCTACGGTGGCCAAGCCTGTG
>OFFL01000195.1_pt1 | contig 69933 bp, 89 predicted proteins | sample 1521391 | NCBI WGS metagenome assembly OFFL01 (sample SAMEA3504082, study PRJEB24116) | mouse gut metagenome | biome: mouse gut; feature: mouse-associated habitat; material: faeces | place: Denmark | collected 2011
TCAGCTTGGCCAATATATCAGCTTGGTTCAACAGGATTCTTGCATTGATTTCATCCTGTTCAGACACTTCTGGCAATTCCGCTGTTTCCTCTGTCACAAGAAAGGGATTGCAGCCAAATTCTGCGATTAACTCAGATTCTTCTATCGCAACCCATTCTTCACCTACAAATCCCTCGTTGTATTCGATAAAGATATTAGTCTCTGTGTCCCGTCTATCTCTGTAACTTGTTTGAGATAAATTTGTGTTTAATGGTATTTTATAGTATAGCAAAATATATCACCTCTCATTTGCTTATCAAAATCTATATTAATTGTTTACCAATACAACCTAATAAAACCACCTTTACCAGCAGAACCAGCAGATCCTTTTATTGGCCCATCATTACCATACCCATTACCTGTTCTGCCATATGTTCCTTTGCCGCCAGCACCACCGGCACCAGAACTAACTATATATGATTCATTTGCTGTTATTGACTTACTGGCAGCACCAGGACAAGCTTTATTACTACTATTATATTCATCATGCCATTCTGACGAAGTGCCAGCATTGCCAACAGAACCACCTATCATTTGAAAGCAAAGCATGTCTGTAGCTGTCTTATTTACTGCAACACCAGCTGCCCCACCTTTACCACCAGTATTAGATTGAGTGAATGCAGTTCCACCTGCCCCGCCTTTACCACCAGGCAAAGTTATTATATTTCCGAATTTTGTATCACCTCCATTTCCACCGTTACCACCATTCATGCCACCTGTTACCAAAGATGGATTGGTATTCACACTTCCATTCCCGGCAGTACCGCCAGAACCTCCAGCCCCAGCAACCAAGTTATATGCGGTGCCTGGTGTAACCGGAATTAAGAGCTTTGCAAAAACCCCCAAACTACCAGACCCACCACCAGCACCCGTTTGTGGATAATAAAAATATGGGCTGCCGTTATTATCCACCGTAAACCCGCCAGCACCACCACCGCCACCACCAGAGCCAGAACACATAACAGCAATTACATATTTAACACCGATAGGACAAGTCCAACTTTGCGTTTTTCCGCTTGATATATATAAATTACCATGTATTTTATTTTTTAAAATATCAGCTACAAAGGATATTTTCTGACTTAATACACCTGTTTCACTTGCTGTATTGCTGGTATTAACCAATGTCTTAATGCTGTCTACGACGTTTTTCACTGCCGCAATCGTGTCTGGCAACGCTGTGACTTTTTCCAAAATTTTTTTGCATTGTCCCATAATCTTAAATGATGTAAAATCAGGCATTATTTTTCACCTGCCTGACGTTTCATTCTCTCAACCCGGTAGAAAAGATAAAACAGATTAAGCGTATTTACGAACCTCTGTTTTACCCCCCCCCGATGGAGTTTTCTGGTATTTCTAAATATTTTCATTTTCTACACCTCACCACATTATTTTAATATATCCTGCACCGCCAGTTGCACCAGCAGAACCATTAGTACCATCACCTGTATATTTAGATTTTCCACCTGCACCAGATTTAGTGCCAAGCAAAGAAAATGTAACAGCTGAACCTCCTGCAGCGCTTCCAGTTTCTGATGAACTATCATTAGTTACGCCAGCCGCACCGGCAGAACCGTTTGGAGCTGTTTTTTCATGTAAAATAATAACCTTACCTGTAGGTGTGGCTGCATGAGAACCTCCGTTACCGCCTTTTGGTGCGGCCCATCCCGTTTCGTACTCGCCTGGCTGGTCACCCTCAAGCCCTCCATAGCCGCCTGTACCTCCCGTAACACTTAAAATAGACCCGAACTTAGAGGCTCCTCCTGCACCACCTCTACCGCCTACGGGACTTGTTCCATAAACACCACCCGTACCTCCCGTTCCACCAGTACCTACTGTTAATGCATAAACTGCTCCTGGTGTAACGTTTATTAGAGCAAATATTACATCACCTAATCCGCCCGAACCGCCTCCAGAGCCTCCGGCTTTATATCTTCCAGTGTTACCGATACCTGCACCGCCACCGCCTCCTCCCCCGCCCGCACCAGCAATAATCACATATACAAAATACACCCCTGCCGGGCACGTCCAGTTCTGGCTACCTGCTGTAGTACGCTCTACGCTTCCATGGGTTTCATTGCTTTGAATCAGATAACTAATTTTCTGACTTATGATGCCATCTTTTTTGGCTGTGTTATTGGTTACAACATACTTGGCCACATCCGCTACAGCTGTTTTCACAGCTGCAATCGTATCCGGTAGCGCTGTCACCTTGGATAAGATTTGCTTACATAACTTGTGTATCGGAAAATCAAAGGGTTTCCCCATTCTCTACCTCTCCTTTCCATGTTCCGTCTGTCTGTTCTGCCCAGACAACGGTATTGTGGATGCTCAGCGTTTCACACACCGTTACCACCGTCCACTGCGTTTCATCGGCATTGGCGGTGCTGGTGCGGGTGGCGTAGACACTGCCGTCCGCTTTTGTCTTCCAGTACTCGGTGTAAACCGTAGGATTCTCGCTTTCCGTGTAGCTGTATTCCAAGCCGCCCTTGTAGGTAGGGTTGTCAAAATCAAAATACTGGGCCTCCGATACGCTGGCCTTGATATAATCGAACCAGCTGTCAAAGGCCGCTATCCTTTCGTCCCAATCGTCATATCGCTCCTGCAATGCGGCCGCCGCGGCACTCTTAAAGCCTTCATACCAGGCGGTATAATCCATTTCATGCGCATCCATCAGCTGTAAAACTTCCTGCCATTTTACGCTGTACTGATTAAAGATTGTGCTGGTATCTACCTGTTCCGGAATACAAGCTACGATGCCGCATTCATCAGATAACCGGGTATCCAAAATATCCGATTGACTGACTACCTGGGTGCCGCTCCGGACTGTAATCTGCGCCAGCTTTAATTCCCACACATCACTGTTGCGGGTTAATTCCGGCGCAACCGGATTTCCTGACGGTGTGCCGGGAATATACAAGGTCTGCATGGTTCGCTCAGTTTCATCCAGCCTTAAGACAATTAAATCAATCCGGTTATAATTGGCGTTGGCCGTATCCAGAGCAAATTCCAGCGGTTCATCGTTGGTATAGGTCGCACCGTTAATATGGCCATACCCTGGCTGCACCGTTACAACCATATTGCTGTTTAAACTCTGCACCTGCAGATTGGTTGATGGGTTGGGGAATAACCCATTGGTAAAATAGTGCTGCAGCATTCTTTTCCAGTCTGCCGCATAATAAATGCGATCCCATTCTCCTGCCTCATCTTCTACCGCATCAAATGGAAATGAATATTCTGCCATTTTCTCACCTTCCTAAAATATAGTCGGGACCCTCTCCCCGAATGTCACTTCCATGGTAACTTCTTTTTCATAGGTTTCCTGTATCTCCAGGATTGGATTTTCTACAAAGAACCCCAGCGTTTTGTCCAGATAACTGACGGTATCGCCTAAATCCCAATCCTCCAAATAGATAAACTGTTCGGTGTCCAGTACCATCCCATCTACGCTAATCAGGCGGCCGTAATCGGACAATGTTTCATCATCCCCCAGAATAACTTCCCGCCTGTCTAAGCCTGCTGCAGTTCCTGTCCATACGCCATCTTTCAAACCGGCGTTTCTGTAATTCTCACTCTCCCGGTAAACTTCAGCCTCCGATACATTGCCGTATTCTTCTGAAAAGAAAACCTGGTCAGATAAATCGCGCCCTTCCAGAATTTCAAATACAAAGCGCTGCTCTTCCGGATAAAAATTGAGCCGGTAGCCTAAACCGCTATACCCGCACACCCTGTTTAAAATTTCAAGCACCGACATTTTTTCTAACGTATAGGTTGTGGTAGCTTTTTTCTGGATGCCTTTTGCCTGTGCCAGATAAAAATGCTCCATCTTGCGGGCCGCCATGGTCGGGCTGATAAAATTATCGGTGATAAGCTGCCGCAGCTGCGTTTCTATGGTGTCTGTAGTATTTACGGTAAAGGATTCCACCACCCGGCGCTCTAAAATGGCATTAATATGTCTGCCGGATAATTCCAGCGTCATTTCTCCCCGGATATTTTTGTATCCATGCACATTCTCTATAATCCAGGCATCATTACGGGCGATGATGATGGTATCCTCCATGAGATTTTCTTTTTCCGTCAAATCATTTAAGGTCAAACTAAAACTTCCAGCCCCGCGAAACATCCGCCGGAACTGGAAGCTGTCATAATCAAAGAGCATGGTTTTTAATTGAAAACCTTGAAATATGTCTAATTTCATAAAACCACCTCACAGATACAATGGACTGTAATATACAATCACATCCAGATTGACCACATTTTCATCTGCCGCATAGCCCAGCATATTTTTCCCCGGCGCTAAACTGAAAAAGGTTGTTTGCAGCCTATCTAATTTCGCAAAATCTTTCTGGCCGTTAATATAGATTAGTTTGCGGTTGGGTTCATTGATTACCTCAATCACATCCCCTTTTTGCATCTCGTATAAAAGCCGGATCTGTTCCCCGGTATAGCTGTTTTTTACTAAAGGATTGGAAACGCTGCCTTTTGCTTTAAAGATTACCCGAAAACCACAGGCTGCATCTCCTACATTCTGGACCTCCGTCTCTAAGATAGAGCGCTTCACGCCCCATACAAAGCCAATGCCTTTGGGAATCACTAAAGGGAAATGGAGCTTCGGTGTTAAAAGGGCAATATATTCGGTGCGTTCCTGTTCCCGCCAGAATGGGTCATGTGCAGTCAATTCCACTGTAAAGGTTGCCATCCGCTGGCCCCTGGTGATTTCCGGCAGACTATCCACCCGGACATTGATATATTTTTCTCCGTCAATATCTGAAAAAATAAGTTTGCCGGATAATTTGAGGTTAAAAATCTTTTTCAGCTGTCTTTCCAGTCGGTTAGAGTGTTCCAGCTGAAAACAGCCTGTTATTTTCAAACTCCGCGGGTCTAAGGAATCAGAGATGAAGGTTTCCCCATCCTGCAGATTATTCTTGCTGGTGGTCATGTCGTTGTCCAAATCCTCGGCAAAGCTCAGGGGCATATAAACTGAATAAAAACTGATTTCTATTTTTTCCTGATTACTGTTTTGATAAATCAACCGTTCCGATTTCTTCATTATGCCATCACCCGCTTTAACCGTCTTAATTCCCGCATTGCCTGTCTTTGTTGTTTCACCGGATTATCCTGTTTATCGTAAAAATTCTGTGTAACCGTAATGTTTCCGTCTCTCTCCTGTCGGTTTTCCCGATAGGCCCTGTTTTCTGCCTTGGTCAGTACCGCTTCCCCCTCGTGAAGCTCTGCAAGATAACCGTTATAGGGCACATAAGATAACCCCTTGGCGTGGCTGCCGTCCACATCGGCATTGGCCGCAGCTCTGGCATCCTCGATGGCGGAACGCATCTGCGCTGCTAATCGGTTGATATAGGACATAATTTCATTTTCTGTAGAGAGAAAACCGTCTAAGAAGGTATTGCCGTATTGATTGGAAATCACCTGCAAAGTCGGCAGGAAGCCCTGCAGCTGCAATTTATTGTTTTCAATAGTCTTTCCCAGATTCTTTTCTCTGGTCCGCAAGCCGTCTAAATCCACCTGTATTTGCTTTTTGCTTTCCTTGGACACCGTATCGCTCTGCAGTTGCTCTTCCTTTTCCTTAATTTGCGTCTGCAATTCTTCCAGTTCTTTTTTCTTATCCACCTGAGCCTGCATCAATTCCACTACCCGGTTTAAATACTGAATTTCCTGCTCCCGCTGCTGTTCCAGCTGGTACTGTTTGGCTTCCATTTCTTCCTGCAGGGCAGCTTTTCGTTCTTCGGCCAGTTCCCGTGCTTCCTCCATCTGCTGACGCAATGCTGCGATTTCATCCTGCCTTTGCTGCTGCAGAAGTTTCTTTTCCCGCGCCTTTATCTGCTCATTGATTTGAGCCTCCAGTTGGGCTTTTTCTTCCTCAGTTTCGGAAGTATCATACTTCTCCTGCAGTTCTGCCATCTTTTCCAGATATGCTTCCTCTTCCTCTGCTCGGTTGTCTGCCTCCTGCTGGGCATTGATGGCGTCAATCTGTGCCTGGATGGCCTTGGTGGCTGCACTGGTTTCATCATCAATTAATGCCGCTTTGGCGGCATATTCCTGTTGATATAATTTTATCTTTATATCTGTGGCCGTTCTGGTGGCTTCAATTTCCTTATTGATTTGTGCAATATTTTCCTCTGTGCCATCCTCCATGGCCTGAATTCTGGCATCCCGGTCTTTATAATAAAGACTTAACCGGTTCATGATTCCGGTGTACAGGGAATCATATATTATCCGGCCGGTTTTTTCATTCTTGGTAATTAATCCCTCGCTGATCACATCCCCTGTATTTAAAATAGCGGTGCCTAAGTTTGTGATCTCCTGGATGGCAAGTCCTGATTCTTCGTCTACGCCGATTGAGAGCCCTTCCACAATATTATTGCCGATGGCCTGAAACACTTTGGATGGGGAATGAATGCCTAATTTTTCTTTAAACGCATTGACCGCTCGTTCCCCCAATCCGGTTATATTCTGTACGACAGCTTCTGCACCACTGGTAAGGCCGGACAATAACCCTGCAACGGCGTCCTGCCCCGCCTGTTTTAATTGGGCTGGCAGGGAGGTAAACCCATTTACAACTGCCTCTTTTGCTTCACTCATCCCGTTTATAAAGGTGGTCTTAATCCCTGTCCATACCGTAGCCGCCGAATTTTTTAAGGAATTCCATGTCTCATTGACTTTATTCCGAAATTCTTCATTTGTCTTATACAGTGTGACAAAGGCAGCTGTCAGTCCCAACGCGGCGGTTGTCACTAACACGATAGGATTGGCATTCATGGCCAGATTCAAGGCTTTTGTGGCAACGGTAACCCCTGTGGTAGCCATTGTCTGTGCCTTTTGGGCAATGGCACTTGCATTGGTGGCAGCAGTAAAGGTTCCTACCGTGACCGCTGCACCAGCTAAGACCGGCGCAATCTCTCCTGCATGGTCAATAGCCAATTGCAGTCCCTGGGAAAAGGTTGTCAGTACAGGAACGGCCTTCTGGCCAATTGGTAAAATAATATTGGTTTCCAATTGGCGGCCAATCCCTGCCATGGCGTCACCGAAAGAATCGTAGCGGATTTCATTGATAGATTCCAGACTGTTCTTTGTAAAGGACGCTTCTGTATTGGCTGTGGTCAGGGCTTCCATTGCTTTTATTCCGAAATCTTCCCACTTGGTTCCAAAAAGTGCCACGCCAATTTCATTCTGCTTGACCTGATTGTCCATTCCGGCCAATTCTTCCACAACAAGCTTGAACGCCTTACTGGCCCGTTCTCCGCCTGCTGCAAAGTCTTCGGTCAAATCCTTTAGGCCCAAATCCTGAAAGGCCTGTCTGGTAGAATCGCTGTTATCTTTGGCACGAATCCCAAATTCTTTGATGGCGTCATTCAGGTAGTCAATCTGAAAGGCTCCGGATTCTGCACCGGCAGCCATCATTTTAAACATATCGTCAACCGTTAAGCCCATTTCCGAATAATATACAGAATATTCTGCAACCTGGTCGGCCAAATCCTGGTTTTGATTTAGTCCCTGCTGTGCGCCGTTGGCAATATAGGTATAGGCCTCTTCCGCCGTGAGACCAAACTGCCGCATTAACGCATCCGCCCCGCGAATTCCTTCGTTGACGTCAATGTCAAAGGTATCCCGCAATAACAGGGCCGCTTGCGCTGTTTTTTCTAGTTTTTCCCCTGTCTGTCCGGTTCTTTGGTTTATCAATGCCATCGTCTGGGCGATATCCTCAAAGGATTCTCCCATATTGCTGCTATATAGATTGTTCATGGATTGGCCCATTGCTTCTGTTTCTTCTGCCGTTGCCCCGGTGGCAGCACGAAACAGATTCATGGCCTTGGTGTTATCATCGGTTACCTGACCGATTTTTTTCACTACTGCGGTTACTGTCGTAATCGCCGCCGCTTTTTTAACCAGGTCTGTCAGATGTTGGGATAGTCCGTCCATATCCTCCCCGGTATCCTGGGCGGCGTCCCCCAAATCTTCTATATCTTCTTCGGCAGCGTCAGCGGCCTGCTCCACCTCATTTAAGGAATCGGCAGACTGACGCAATCTGTCCAAATCCTGCTCTGCACGCACAATTTCCCGCTGCATATCCCGAAATTGCTGTGTTGTAATCTCTCCGCGTTCTAACTGCGCCTGCATTTGTGCGCCAACCTGGCGCAGATTATCCACTCTGGTTTCCGTTTCCCGGATCGCCTCGGATAAAATCTGCTGCCTTTGGGCCAATAGCTCTGTGTTTTCCGGGTCAAACTTTAATAACCGCTCTACCTGCTTTAATTCGTTTTGTAAATTCCGGCTCTGGCCATTGATTTGATTTAACGCTGTCGTTAATTTTTGTGTTTCCCCTGCAATTTCAACAGTAATTCCCTTGATATGATCTGCCATCACTCCGCCTCCTTCCCATATTGATTGCGCAGCCGTTTTCTGTCCGGTTCTGTTTGCTCTAAGTACCAGCAGTTTTCCAAATATTCCATTCCTGACTGGCTCTTACGGCAATGAAAAATAAAACTGTCCCGCAGATATAATAAAAATACATCCATTGGCAGTTCTAATGCTTCCAGAATACTCAGGTTCGCATAATCTGCCACCAACTTTAAGTCCCAGGTGTGTAAGGAATAAAAAAGCCCCTCATTCTCCTCGGAAGGACAATAAGGGAGCCTTAGTTTGGGTCATTAATGGCATCCGTCACAAATTCAATATATTCGGTGCAAATCAGGCTCAATTCGGCAACGTTAAACATTGTCTCTACCTGTTCTTCTGTAAATTCCATACCCTGCTCATTTTGATTGAGGATTTTCACTGTATTGGGAACAATCTGTACATTTCTGCCGGTATTCTTGAAATCCATAATTTCATCATAGGCCTTCGCCCTTGGAACAATCAACTGCAGTAAGGTTCCATCTTTCAGTTTTAAATCCATGATTTTTTGCTTGCGCGTGCTGAAATCCAACATGATTTAACCCTCCTGGTCCTCTTTCGTTTCATTCAGTGCCGCAACTTCTGTATCGTCCGGCAGGTCTTCCTCATATAGAATCAAGGTCCCTTCTCCGTCTAACGGAGTACCCTTGATTTCTGCATTAATCACCGTTTCTTTATCCTTTAAAAAGCTTAACGTAAAACCTGCCTGGTTTTTCCCAACGATGGTCACACGGATATCTCCTTTTACATCATCCTTGTGGACAAACCGGAACAACCGCTTTTCCTTATCGTCTTTATTCAGTCCGCCAATTTTCACAGTTCGTTTCTTTTTCTCTGCATCATCTTTGGCCACGGCAGTAGCACATAATTTTTCCAGTGTCTTACCGTTCCAGGTCAGAATCCCGCTTTTAAAGGTGGCTTCTTCCGCTGTGATGAAGTCTTCTTTTACCAGTCCCAAATCATCCTCTACGGTGTAATAGGTCGGTTTATATTCCAGTGTTGCGCCGCCCTGGATATCTCCCAAGCGGTTTTCTTCGGTTTCAATCTCGGTATCTGCCGGAATATCTTCGGTAAAAGGTACGGTGTATAATTTCCCTGAACCCAACACCACACGTTCTGCGCCTTTGGCATTTTTTGTTGTTTCCATTTTCATTCCCTCACTTTACATAATATAATTCAATCTGATAGGCGCACTGATACATCGCTTCTTCATCAATGTACGCCTCATGTTTTACAAAATGGATTCCCTGTTCATCCAACAGATCTTCCAGTCTGTCTTCCAACTCAAAATCCTTTTGCTCAGTATACAGCTCTATCTGATAGGCATCCCGCCGTAGTTCTGCGGCAAAGTCTGAACCGCTGCTTTCTGTTCCAACAGGCAAAATTACAACTACCGGCAAGTTTGTTTCTGCAAAAAAAGAGGTAATGGCAACCGGTAATCCCAATCGCTCTAAAAGCTCTTTTAATTCATTAAGCCTCACGTATTACATCCTCCACATCCTGGACAAATTTTTCCTTTGTCGCTTCTTCTACAGGTGCAATATGCACCTGTGCCGGAGCGCGTCCAATTACTTTATTGTCTCTCTTTATCAGGTGGCCATTTTCCAAAAGATGCGTCAAGCGGTAATGTTCTCTATTATGCACAATATAACGCATCGGCTCTCCCGGTCTGCCTTTCTGCTTGGAAATCACCCAGCTTTTACTATAATCACCGTGCTGTTTCGGGCTGGTTTGTTTCAATGCTTTCCTGCATTCCTTAGCCGCCTCATAACCGGCCACCGTGATGCCCTGTGTAATATTCTCCGCATATCCCACAAGCATTTCTTCGATTGTGTCTGCCAAATCATCCAGTCGTATAATTTCTACTGTCATTTTTGCAACCCCGCTTTCTTCGTGCCAGTCAGCTCGATCAGGCCGTCATCCCGTTTATACACATGGGTCACAGCATAGCGCACTCCCTCAAATTCCAGAATCTCTTCCCCTGTATATTCCAATTCCTGTACTGCCAGAATCACATCGGGCTTTAACCCTTTCTCGCCATATTTATGATAAGCGCCCAGGCTGATCGAAAGCGAGCAGCAGTAGACTTCTTCCTGCCGCTCGCCTGCAATTAAAACACATGTATCATCTAATGATAGATTTCGCTTCACTCTGCGTCACCTGCCCGTCCCCGTACTTTCCGATTCATAATCCGCCAGTTCAGATTGTTGGCCATTGGCACGTCTTCCTGCCGTTTCCGGTAAAGCCATGCGGCATAATCGGATAAAAGCATCATATCGTCAGCCTGGTCCAAATCTAATACAATCCCTTTTCTTTTTAGTTCCAGCACAGCTGCCTCTAAAAGAGCATAAAAATAGGCATCCCGCTTATCGTGCGTAATGCCTAAATCCAGTTTGAACAGTTTTAGTACTTCATCCAATTATACCGCCTCCCTTTTTACTCGCCTTCTTCTTGTCCCTGGCCTTTCGATTCTTCCGGTACAACAGGATCTGTAATCGTTACCAAAGCAAACGCGTCCGCATTGGTTGGTTTCCCGTCAAAGCGTCCTTTGCCCCGGAAGGCTGTCTGGTCTTCCACAAATTTCACCTGATCAGATGCATCAATGGTGAGCGATTCCCTCTCTACCAGGGTATATTTTTCAAAATCACCGAACAGTACCGTGTCAGTATCCAGATTATTGTTAAAGACAATACGCAGCCCTAATAAATCCGGATGGTTTAGATTGGGAATCTTCCCTACCAAATTCCCGTTGCTGTCTACATTGATAGTATAACCCAAGAGCCGGTTATAATAGGTGCCGCGCTTCATGACCGCTACAATCTCACCCACCGAATCGGTGCCGTCATCAATCAGACCAATCTGCTTAACCAGATTTTTCAGTAAATTATTATCCGCTGTCACTGTAACTTTATGACTGGCAGATAACTTTGGCAAAATCCCCTCAGGTTGTTTTTTCGTACTCCCTTCCCCTTTGGCGATGGCAGTATCCAGTGCCTTAGCCAGAGCGCGGGCAATCTTTTTCGCCACATACTCATCCACATTGATGATGCTGTCCTGCATCAGGAAGTTATCTACAAAGACCACTTTGCCTACCTTGTAGCCGTCAAAGTCAATGTTGGTGATAGTTCCTACATCTCCTGACGGAATGGCTGCGCCCTGTTCAATCCAGGTAGCTGCTGTGGTATCTGTATCAATCAGGATTCTGGTGGTCCCGCTTACCCGAATCTTATCTACTAAAGGATACAGTGTTGTGTAATCTCCCATAATATCAAAGATACGGTTCATAATCACCTGCGGAATGGTCAATTCTCCTCCGGTCACCGCCCGTACATTTTTCAATTTTTCATAAAACTCTTTGACCTCTGCCCGTTCGTAGTATTCACCGGTCCGCAGCAATTCTCTTGTCTGGTATTTGTTTGTGGTCATATCAGATTCCCCTCTTTCTTTTCTTTTTTCAGCTGGATTGGATTTTGTTTTTTTGGCCCGTTCATCCAACTCGGACAATTCTCCCTCAATCCGATCAATTTCAGCAGTAATAGTACCTTTCTTTTCTTCTATACCGGCAGCCGCCACATCTGCTTCCAGCTGTTCAATGCCTTCGTTGACGGTCTGCATATCCTCTTCTGTCTCGGCCTCGTCCAGTGCGGTGGCCAGATCTTGCTCCCGCGTTTTAAAAGCGGCCTCCTGCTCTTCTAAAGCTGCAAGCGCCGCCCTCTGCTGCTTCAGTTCTTTTTCTAATTTCAATCGCTTCAACATACTATCGCCTCCAGTTTTTCTTTGAGCGCCTTACGCTGCCGCTCTAATTTTTGTTTCCTCTGTTCTGCCTGCTCACTGGCTCTGGCCTGTATCTCTGTTTGCGGATAAGCAGGAAAGGGACAAATGGATACCTCGCTGGTATCCGCCTCTTTTACGGTCCAATGCCAGGTATCATCATCGTCAATGCGTTTTTCCTCGCTGGTGGGGTAAAAGCCAAAAGAACAGCCGGTAATATCTCCCCGGGCTACACGCTCATACACATCCATGGCAGCAGAATCCCGCTCATTGATTTTCACTCTGCCCCAAAGACCATGAGCATCCTCTCTCAACTCCAAAGTTCCCGCCGACATGCGGCCCATGACAAAATCTGTGTTATGGTTAAACAAACAGCGGATATCATTGTTTTGCAGGCTATTCGCAAAAGCGCCCGGCGCAATCTGCTCAAACCAGTCTTTCCACAATTCTGTTTCCTGATTGAACACTGCAAAGTAGCCTTCAATGTATTTTTCCCCGTTGTCCTCCGCGCGGATTTTTAACCCGCCCTCAAAGTAGGCGTTACGCTTTTCCATCTCCATCACCACCTTTCAGTTTTTTCTGATCTCCAACTCTTCCCACCGGAATATAATTTTCCAGCACGTTGTATTCATTCATCGCTTCCTCATCCACCGGCGAATAATCAAACTCGGCCCGGCCCTCATTGCGGTTTAACATACCGTCTTTCACCATCTCTGTGACAAAATCCACCCGTTCGGTCAAATTGTACTGTTTCAGCGATTTGGCATTGAATTTGAAATACCACTCCGGCTTATACAATAATTTTTTAGACAGTTCCTGTTCAATCACTCTGGCAATATTCATGATTGTGGTTTCAATGAAATTATTGTACGCATCCTTGTTGAATTCTCCGATACCCACCATAAAGCCGGGCACACCGAATACAGATGCCACAACCTTTTTGTCCAACTGCAAGCTGTCCTGGATAGCCAAATCATTCAGCGTCAATGGCTGCACCGTTTTGACGTCTACTTCTCCGGCAGGAATCAGCCAGGGTTCGCCAGCCTCTGTTGTATCGGTATAGCTGCCCAGGATTTTGCTTCTTTTTTCTGGGTCCTGCAATTCTTCGGCATCGGCTGTAATGGAGATAATCAGGGATGGTTTCCACTTACTTTTCATATAGCCGGTTTTGGTTGCCTCTGCCTGCAGAATATTCTGCAGCGTATTCTTTAACATCTGCCCATAGCCCTGACCACGGAATGGATAGTCATCATCTGGTACTAAAACAAAATGCAGCACTTCATCAGGCGAAAACTGCTGGCCGCCATAATTTACAAGATAGCTGTCTCTATTTTGGGTGTAGCTTACACTGTTGCTGCTCCAGATCGTCAGGTTTTCCAGCATATCCCCTGTATACTCTGGATAAACAACGCTGTTGCCCGTTATCAAAAGGTCGGTCACAATTTTATAAATGAAATTCTTTCTGACCATGTTTTTGTTTGGATAAATATCTATCTTTTTTGACAGTTCATTTTTGATGCGTCGGTCCCCGCTATCACCGTTTTCCATGAGCATAATAGTCATGCTGGATACCAGGTCAGCGATTTTGTGAATATTCTTCCTGACCTCCTCATTTTTGGATAACGGCGTATAGCCCACCGGGCATAAAATGTCCTTGGCATCACCTCCGGCCAGCCAGAAAGCAACCGGATCGGCAGTTCGTTTCTTTTCCTTCTTTTTGCTCAACTCCTCACCTCCTTAGCCGAAGAAGCCGCCTGCAATCTTAGAACCTTCCAAATCCTCCAGCATACGCACACAGCCAAAGACTGACGCATCGAAAACGTCTATTCTTTGCTCCGGCGCGATTTTCTCATACTGCACCATGTCGTCTGTTTTTTCGATGGCGGCTACATTCTGCACGCAATACAGAAAGGCATCGGAATGCAGATAATACAGTTCTCCATTTTTGGCCTTTTTCTCAATATGCCGAAATCCTTCGGATTTTTTGTAAAAATACTGGGGCTGGTCTACGATACTGAAGCCCGCCTTTTTCATGGCAATAAAATATTCCCTGCAAAACTTTCTGTCATGCCCAATCTGCTTGATTTTAAAGCCTTTCTTTTTCATCGTCTGATACCAGTTCACAACTTCTATGTGATTGACAGTAGGACCATTTGAAAAGTCCAGCCAGCCTTCGTCTTTCCAACCGAAAATTGGAATGTTATCCTCATCCGCTTTTTGGTGCGCCGCCACGATTGGGAACCATGCATGCGGGATGATAATATCTACATCATGGGCTATTCCAGCTTTGTCTTTATATTTGTAATTGCCATAAAGCGCCGCTGCCGTTAAGTCATGGAGCTTAGAAAGGTCTGAACCGCCATACCATTTAATGGGCAGCTTCGCCAGTTCCTCCAATGTCCAGTTATATCGACTGTCGCTTGCCTGAAATTCTTTGACATTGAAATAGGCCCGCTGGGCTGCAGTATAGACATTTAGGGACTTTGCAAAAAAGTCCTTGCGCAGCTGTGGGTCATTTAACGCCTGCAAGGAATCTGTGAGCATATCATTGGGCCGGATGGATACGCCATAGGCGGGATTGGCCATCTCATGCACAATGGGATTGGTAAAGTCCACGCCGCCTTTTTCATCCTCCGGTGCCTTACAGATAAAGACAAAATAGGTTTCATCACTGATAGTTTCATCCAGAATCTTCTTGCACGTCATCAGTTTTTTGTAGCAAAAACTGGTCATATCATCCCCGGCAGTTGTAATTCCAATCATCAGCTTATTGGTATAGGCTTTCATGGCTTCTTTAATGATGTTATACTGCTTGGGACTTTTGTAGGCGTGGATTTCATCTGCTATGGCGATATTGCAGTTTAGGGAATCCTGCCGGTCTGGATTGGCGGCCAGCGCCTGAATAAACAGAAAACCATCTTTGCCGATTTCCCCGCTGATACTGTGCTCCTGGTTGTTATCCAACACCCGGAAGTTTTCCTTTTCTCCCATCTGTTCCAGATTGAAATTGATAAAATTAAAACTTTCCAAAGCCTGCTTCAAGGCTGCCGCTACAATATACACTTTACTGCCAGATCTGCGTTCCAACAGTCCCAGCGCCCAGGCAAGGCCAGCCGCAAACGATGTTTTGATATTCTTTCTCGGAATATAGATAAAAGCCTCTTTGTAGCGGCGAATTTTGGTCCCCTTGTGATAAAAGCCCAGTAGGTTATACACGATGAATTTATGAAACGGCTCCAACAAAAAAGGCGCACCTCTTAGCGGTGTGCCGTCCGGCCTCTGCCCCTGTTGATGGCAAAAGGTACTCTCTATAATTTTGATTACAAACTCTGCATCCTTAGGATTGAAGTCATAGACCGGATTTTCCAAATCGCGCAGAAACCTCTCACAAACCTGTATGTTTTCCTCACAGGCAATCTTGCAGCCGGATACAATGCTCTGGGCGTAGTCCATGACAACGGAATAGTTGTCAAATTTACTGTAATCCACTAAGCGCCGCCTCCAGTTTGCTTTCTTTTTTTGGTTTGGTATCCGCCCTGATTTTCTTCAGCCCGGTTGGATTCAGCCCTAATACCGTTTCATGGGTCAGAATATCTTTTCGCAAGGTTTCTAACGCCATATACTCTGCTGTTTTCCGAATGTTAGTCGCACCGGCTTTATTTGTGTACGATTCTGTGACCAAATAGCCCCCTTCTGCGAACCGTTCATTGAGTAAATCATGCAGATATCTTAACTGAGCATAGGCTTTTATGGTAGCGGCAAACTCTTCCCGATAAATGCCTAAAGATTCCATGTTTGCAATGGTTTCTTTCATTATTTTTTTGATGGCTCTTTGCTCTTTTGTCATACCCATTTTTACCGCTACCCCCTTTTCTAAAAATTTTCGCGCTATTGGAAGTGTCTCCCCCTTGCCGTTCCCTCGATGCTCAAAAAATTTTGACCTACCCGGGGGGATATCTCTTCTTTTTTCCCTTCTCCGGATGCCGTTTGTTGTGGCAGGCTGCACATAAGCTAATCAGGTTGCTGCTTTGAAATGCCAGTTCCGGATATTCGTCTACACGCTTGATGTGATGTACTTCTGTAGCGTCCACCCGCTTGCCGTAGCGCTTACAGTCCTGACATAGATAGTTGTCGCGGCGCAGAATCTGCTCCCGCTTTTTCTTCCAGCGCATAGACTTATGGATATCTGACATAACATCCACCTCTTCACTTGTCCGATTCGGACAAAACAAAAAAGCAACCTGCAATTAGGCTGCTCTTATATATTTCATATAGTTTCAACATGAAAAACAAAAGAACCACTATCTTTCAACAGCAGTTCTTTTATTAAGGAGTATGGATTTTAATTTCCGTTCAATCACAGTTTACAGTTTATCATATTTACGAATCACATTCTATCTCGTCTTTTAACTTCGCTAACGCTTTGGCATGTATTCTGTGCGTATGCTGCCAGCTATAATTCATTTTTGCTGCCACATCAATCCAATTCAGACCGTCAATATAGCGGTATCGCATTAACAGCCTCTCAACATCCGGTAAAGATGCAATAGCCTGTTCAATCCGTTGCTGTTCTACCAGACATTGATTAAGCTTTGTATGATAATAGCTAATCAGATTTTCCACTCTGGCCATATTATCTGCTATCTTATCTGGCGAACCGGATCCGGCAGGTGCTCCAGAAATTCTGGTTGCGCTGATGCTTTTGGCCTGCAACTGCAGCCGGTCAATGTTTTCTTTCAAATCTGCAATCTCCTGTGCCAAACATACATGGCGTTTTAAATCCTCTTTTGTTATCAAGTCACCATCCTCCTTTGCAAAATTCCTCTGTCTTTACTTAAATAGTTTTTATATTCTTTTATGCTTCACTGTATCCTCCAGTTTTCCGATATAGTTAATTATTTCCTGTTGATTGGCAAAATTTATTTCAGTTCCATCTTTTAGTTCATACTGCCTTTCATTGTTATAGGTTTTGCGTGTTATCCTTTGTTGCCGTTCCTCTTCCTCTATATCTTGAACAATTTTTATATATACGCTAAGTGATAACAGTGCTGCTACCAGCCTTAACCCAGGTATCACACTGATTAATAGAATAAAAAACCACTCGGCAAAACTTTTCATCAGCTTGTTTCTCTTTATTTCTTTACCATGCTTCTGTAATTCCATCTTCAGTATTTTATCGAGCAATACTGCTCCACCAAAAAATACTGCTACCGATACCAGATATATAAACAGTAAAAATTCTTTCATGTTGTTTCCTCTCCCTTTGTTACTCCCATTCCTGATTGCCTAAACAGTAAGTCTCGCCGCATCTTGGGCACGTTGCTTTTGTATATTCCCAATCATAAGGCTCTCCATATTCTGCACAAAATTCTGTATAGGACAATTCGTTTTCCATGCCGCAATGCGGACATTCCCATGTTACACTTGTCGGCATTTGAGATACATATAAATCGCTGTACTTCATTTTCACTACCCTCATTTTCTCTGCTGCTTTTCGAAAAGCCTCTGCAAGTTCTGTAAGAGCTGCAACTAAATCATTTGCTGCTTGCTCCAGCATTTTGGTCAGTCTTTTTTGCATTCTTTTCTGTCTGGCATATAGCTGCATGTTATGATTGTGTTTCATGCTGTCCCTTCCAATCTGGATATACTCCTGTTTTGTCATATTCTGTTTTCGCTCTGCGCCAGTCCAAAAGGATGCCGCACTCTTCCCGCAATTGATTTTTCACATCTTCAACGCTAATCAAGCCTCTATCCATGCTGTCACTTAAATCTATTACTTTTTCTACTAACCTGGTTAAACGCTTTTCCCCAAAATCATAAACGTTGCGCAATTCCCATAATATAATCGTTAGGCAATTATAAAAACCATCCCTGTTACCGTCTTCGTATGCCTCATTTAATTTGCGCTGCAACTCTACTGCAAACAGTTTTTCTTGTAAGGCCTGCTTTTTTATAACTGCTGCATTTGATTTCTTTGTCATTTTATACACCTTCTAATTTTCCCTCTTGACTTTATGCGCATTATGCGTATAATATACTTATAGGAGGTGATTCGTTTGAGATTCCGGGAAATCGAAAAAATATTGTTAGATGATGGTTGGCAATTTAAGAACGCAAAAGGTTCTCATAACCATTACATCCATCCGACAAAACCCGGTAAGGTCACTGTCCCGAATCATCCCGGAGACTTGGACCCTCGAACCGTTAAATCCATCCTAAAGCAAGCCGGACTGTAATGTCCGGTTTGTATTAAACTATTTTCTAGGAGGTTATTTTCATGAAACTAACTTATCCTGCCTGTTTTTATCCATGTGAAGAAAAAGAAAACGGTTACACTGTAGAAGTTCCCGATCTACCTGGTTGTGTATCAGAAGGTGATACCCTAGCTGACGCAATCTTAATGGCTACCGATGCAGCCTCTGGCTGGGTGCTGGATGAATTGGAAGATGGAAACCCCGCACCACAAGCCAGCGCCATTGACAGCATTATTCCAGAGCAAGGCGGCTTTGTTACCCTGCTTGTTTTGGATATGGATGCCTATGCCGAAAAATACGGCAATAAAGCTGTCAGGAAAAACCTTACGATTCCAGCATGGTTAAACACCTTTGCCGAAAAGAATCATATTAACTTTTCTCAGGTTTTACAGGATTCTTTAACTGCAATGTACCAAAAACAATATCCTTAATTTTTCCTGCCAGGCGTTGACCTGGCAGGTTATTTTTATGTTAGTAATTCCATTCCTACATAACCCACGGTAAAGGCTATTATGAATAATATTGTAGTCGCTATGAGGTATTTTCTCATGACTATTTCACCAAACCCATGACATATTTTAGCGCTGCAACATCCGGCATATAGACGAACTGAATCAGCCCATCTATTCCAGCCAAAAATCCAATAAGAAATATAAGCCCTAATGCCCCCGTTACGCACAAGCCAGTAATGATTTTTCCGCTATCACTGTATCCATCATAATCCTTTCCATTCCACCACTTAATCAATTTATAAGCCGCTACTGCTGTTACAATAAGAATTGCAACTGAAATTGCTATCTGAACACTATATCCAACAATGTTATAGCGAATTATTTGTGGAAGTAACTTACCAGCTTCGCTTAATGCAATGCCAAACTTTTCACACAATAGTTCAATCACTTTTTCATAATCACTCATAGCTTATCCCTCTCCTTGCTTCTTTAAATTTCAGAAATTCTATATAATCTAACAACTTCTCGCGGCTGTCATTCTCTAGCCGCAGCATTTCGGATAGAACTGCTCCGGTTGTTTTATTTCTGCTGTATTCCTCGTTTAACTCTGTAGCCGGTTTGCGGAAGCTTGTCCGGCCCATCATGTAATCTATGGATACCCCATAATAATCCGCCAGTTTTGACAAATGTTCTAACGGAACTTCTGTATTGCCCCTTTCGTAATTGGAATAGGTCTGCTGCACTACTCCCAAACGTTTTGCAATGTATCCTTGGGTGAGCTTTTCTTCTTCCCGCAGTTTGCGAATAATATCCGGTGTTCTCATTCTACCCACCCCCGTTTTTCTGCTTCATCTTCTATCAAGCCTACATGCTGCACCAGTTCTTCCAGATAAGGGCCATATAGAATGTTATCAGTAAATTCATAACCTTCTGCCGTTTTTATGGTCATTCTTTTTAATGGTTTACATGTATGCTGGCTTTCCATCTGTTCCAGCTTACTAATGGCATATCTTATAGCCTCTGTCTGGATGGAAATAGTATCGTCATGTTCTTTTTCGCCTGTAAAGGCTGCTTCTTTTTCTGCAATAATCTCTTGTAAATTTTTAATGGTCTGTTTAATCATGATTTTTGCTCCTCTTCTTTGAAATTCATTGTCAATTGTGTTGCTGGCCAGCCTGTAGGCGGAATATAAATCATTTCTTCTGGAAACGGTACACCAATTTCATTAAAGAATTTCACCATTGCGGCCATTGCCATATTGTATGGCATTTGTTCTCTTGTAGCCCAAGTACGCCATTCTCGCATCATACTGGCAATTTGTCCAATGTCATTTCTGGTCTTTACTGTGCCTATTTCATAAATGCCGGTTTTTCTTAATGTAGGAATTACATCAACAGCTAGCCACTTTTGGAATTCTTGTGCAGCTTTATTGCTGGCTTTCATCCCTAATAGATAAAACATGCTTTCTGGAATATAATCATCCTTCCCAACAGGTTGAGGAAATCCAAAATCTTTCAAAAATTTATTCATTCTTGCCCATCGCACATAATTTTCGCCACTTGTGGCGAATTTGGAATTATCAACCCATCCAAAGCCAATTGCTGTGTCTTCCGCATTCACTAAAACACTTCCGTCTGGATTTAAAATTGTTCTTACCTGTATTCCTAAATTTGCATTATCAAAAATTCTTACATCGTTCATGGCTATTTGCTCCTTTTCTCCCTTGCGGAGAATATTGTTTATCATTTTCGGAATTTCTTTTCCGAAATCTCAAATTACAGTAGCCTCTGTTAATCAGGATTCTTTATATTTTCTGTAGCATAAATTTCTGCTGCCATTTTCATAGCCTGACGAAATCCATGTATAAAACCTTGTTTTTCGTGTGTGTACGCCACCTCGCAAATTTCATCAGATAATCGCCTTCTAACTGTAGAAGAATAAACCACCTGGCGAATAGTAGCATCTACCTGTTTCATGCTTTTGTCCGCTTCGTCATTTTTCTGTTCTTCGTAGTACGCTTCATTCCCATTGATGTACTCACTGTACAAGTTTTCTAAAATTGTCATAATAAATCTCCCCTTATTTAGATATCATATTGATATCTAAAATATATCATCACATTTCTGTATTGTCAATATCTATTTGATATCTATTTGATTGCTTGAAGAATAATTTCTTTAAGATATAATATAGATATGTATTTGATATCTATATTAAGGAGCTGTTTATATGGCTATTCAAGCTAACCCATATTCTTTACGTATTGATCAAATGACCATGGATAAAATTAAATTTATTGCCAAAGAAAATGGGCGTTCTGTCAATAAGGAAATTGAATTTCAACTAAAGAAAACTATCAGTGATTACGAGAAAGAAAACGGTCCTATTCAGTTTTCTGATGAATGCTGATATCCCCGTTATAAGCCTTTAAACCAAGTTTTAGCAAAACCATCATCAGTGAATTACAGGAGCTACCTATCTGGTCAGCTTCTATTTTTATTTCTTCCAAAAATCCTTCCGGAATCCTCATCGTTATTTGTTTAATATCTTCCATGATTTTTGCTCCTTTCAATTTTCCTTAATAAATTATGTTTTACTTTCCTCATCTCTTTTAATTTGACAACCTGCTCTGGTGTGTAGCATTTTCTGCAGGTTTTGGGATTGTTGAAGCATTTCATGTGCTGGCAGGTTGGAAACTCTGCGCATTCTCGGCAGCAGGGGACTTTATTCTCATAGGATTTTCTGCTGCATGGCTGATTATTATAGGCATCGCAGATATTCATGGCCTAGCCTCTGCCTTTATCTGCTCTTCATACTCTGTAAGGGCTTGCATCACTTCGTCTAAATCACCTACGTCAATGCTTGCAATCTGTTCCAACAACTCTTCCATTTCCTCTTGTCCCAAAATATCTGATAGGGTATCGCCCAACTGTTCTTCGACCTGGCTGTCCAATGCTTTTTTATCGCTTCTGGCTCCGTATTCATTTGCAATCATAGTCATATCAAAGGCGCATCCTAGAAATTCAAGGTTGTATCTTACATCCCCATTTGGTCTACACTCTATATTCAACTTTGCCATTTTTCTCACGCTCCTTATCCATTCTCAATATTTGCATGACCTGAAACATACCGTTTTCACGATCTATAAGGTAGTTCTCTATCATATTCAATAATGTTACCACCAACTTGGCATTTTTCTGCCCATATAGATAGCAGTTGTCATATATCTCTCCATCCTTGTAGATGCCGTACATATAACAATTTTTACGTTTTGAGAATCCACGCTTTACTTCATAGCTCATACTTCCACCTTCTTTTTCTCGGCCTGACTATGCTCTACTACAAAGCCGGTTCCTTTCAAGGTGACTTGCAGTTTCTGACCATTTGGCAAAGTCAGCTGCGCTTTCTGTAGCTTGCTTTCAACCATCTGGTCAATTAATTTATACATAAGGCTTATAATTTCTTCCGGTACGTTTTCGGATTTGTACATTTGGCTCATTTGCAGTCCGGCATCTTCTGTCTTCATTCTGATTTCCTGATAACGGAGCGCTTCATCACAATTACAGCGCATGGTCGCTTCGTGCAAAGCCTCTTCCTCTGTGTCTGCTTCTACCATAGCCGTCTGGCCACAGAATTTGCAGGCAGTAATCCTTATTTTATCTTCCGATGTCATAGGTAATTCCTCCCCACTAACTCCATAAATTCTTCTCTGGTATGTGTTTTTTCGTATTCCTTTTGGCAGAGTTCCTTTAACATTAAGTCATTTTTTCGATTGCGGTGCGGCGAAGATTCCCGAATCCGATGGCACTGGTCGCAGAGATACACTTTAAAGCCATTTTTCTCCGATATCTTTCTTCCTGGGTTCCCGAAAAAAATATGATGTTCTTCCAGATTCTTTGTTGTGCCGCAGAAATAACAGCCTCTGCTCTTTTGAATAATTGATTTCATTTCATTGCCTCCAGGTAAGTCCACACTTTACAGCGGTTACACTCTTTTATGAGGTTTTCTTCTTTTTTGCTGGTGTGTTTGCAAAGTTCATCACAAATATAGGCGGCTAAATCCTCTTTTAGCCGTTCTCGCTGTGCTTTCTTCTGCTGCCGCTCTGACTTGTCCGAATCGGACAACTTTTTCACTGTTTTTATGGTGCGGTCCGGCTGACTTATAATCTGCTGCTGTCTCTCTGGCTCTAACCGACTTGCTTCATAGGCCGCTGAAATCCCTATTTTGCCATCTTTTAATTCTTCTTTGAGTTCGGGCACCAGATTCTTGTCTATGGATTCATATCTGGCAATCTGTGTAGGGGTTTCTCCTAAAGCCTCTGCTGTAAGGCTGCGAACGCTGCCAGGAATGTTTTCATCTTTCTTTTTCTTGCCAATCAGTTCTTTCAAGCGCATGGCATCCTGGATTTTTTCATAGTCTGACTTTTCCTGCTGCTCATTTAGGAGAATCAACAAGATTTCCTGTTCTTCTTCATCCAGATTGGTTTCTACAATGCAGGGCAATTGGCTATATTCTGTATTTCCCTGGGCAATTAATATTCTGGCTGCTGCTGTGCGCCGGTGTCCGGCCAGTATCTTATATCCGTTATCCATTTTGCGGACCAGCAGAGGCTGTTTGATACCGCCTGCCGCCTCGATCGCTTCTGCCAGTTTGTCTATATCTTTGATTTGACGGTTCTTTTCATGGGGAATTAATTGCTCAATATCCAGCATGACTACATCTTGATTTTTGACATCCTCTGTTCTGTTAATTAAATTCATGAGGTTAAATGCCATTATCATCTCACCTACCTGTTATTTTCTTGCCGCAGTGTGGACAATATTTGATTTCATATTCACTTATTAATTCTGAATTGAATTCATATCCGCACTTTGCACAACAACCAAAAGGATAAAGTTTGCTCAAATCTGTTTCTTCCACAATTTTTATTACTTCGTCTATTTTTTCCGGCTCTGTCGGTGCACCGCATGTATAGTTTTTTAAAGGACAACCTGTATCCATGCAGCTTTTTTCATACTTTTTACAGATTCTAGCGATTTTTGTTAGGTACTCTTTCGTGTCCATGTTTATCCCTCCAGATATTCTTTTGTGAAATGCTTATATGCTTTCGCGGCACCGCAGCGCGGGGAATATTCGGCTAACAGGCGGCGTTGTACTGTGCTCTCCGGTACTTTTTGGGTATATGGGATGATGGTCCTAAAGGCTTTGTATTTTTGTGTTAGCATCGTTGACAGTTCATCCGCCCAACAGCCTCCTGCCGAAATGGTAATCAGGCAGCCTCTAAATACTATGTCCGGATTAATGGCTCTGATGTTGTCTAATTGTGTTAAAATATCTCTTATCCCATCCTCTGCAAAACCATCCTGTTTCACTGGCACTATGACCTCATTAGCACAGGCCAGCACGTTTAACGTAATCATGTCGATATTCGGCGCACAATCAAAAATACAGTAATCATAGTCCAGCCCCTGTAATGCTTTGGCCATATAATCCGGCGCTGTGATTTGCTGGTTTGCTTCCAGCAGGTTGATATCTGCCGGAATGATATCTAAATTTTCATAGGCTGTTTTTATGATGGCCTTTTCTGCGCTGCATTTTTGCAGTAAAACATCAGTTAAGGTAAACCCATCTATCAAACACCGCAAAAGGCGTGTTAAATTGCCTTGCTTGTCGCAGTCAATAAGCAATACCTTATAGCCGTTTTTCGTAAGATTTGCGGCAAAATTCGCTGCTGTAGTGGTTTTGGCTACGCCACCCTTTAGATTAATAATCGCTATCTTTTTCATGGTCTTTGTTCCTTTCTATCTTTCTTAACGGACACCAGAGCGGGGAAGTCTTGCGCTTTGTCTCAAATCCTTTTGTGATTCCCAGCCCTCCATACCCGCACATTCTGTTTGTTCTGGCAGCACCATGTTGGCATAGATGCTGATACCGCCATTTGTGTTTCTTTTCTATTGCTCTGGCCATGTGATAAACACAGCCCTTACAAGTTGGTATCATTTATTCCACCCTTTCCTCAAATCCGCAGGAACCGTCAAAACATAACTGACATTCTTCCCCTGCCGGATCCATTGCAAATTGACAATGTAAACACCTTTGATAATTTGAAAAATCTGTCCCTGCATACTCACAGTTTTCGTTGCTGCATTCCCAGCATTCCAATTCTCTCCATCTCCCTTCTGTAATTGCAGCATGATAGACTGAAACTATCCTCCCGATATGGGCAGCCCTTGCAATGGCTCTGGCAGATAGTCTCTCTATAGATGCCGCAATACACAGTATGATATTTTCCCTTTCCGCAAGCAGGACACTCTATCACACGATCATCTCCTTAATCTTAGTTTCAAATAAATACTCCATTGTGCCGTTACCTGGTTAAAGTAATGTTGGCATTCATATAAGACATAGCCAGGGAATTGTCTTTCCCAAAATTCCTTTACCGCTTCACAATCCGGCGGCAGCTGGGCCAGTTTGTCTATTCTCCTGCGGCTGTATTTATCATCGCTCACTGATAACCATGGTCTGACTAAGCCTTTGGAATTTTTCCAACGTTTCTTTCCTGCGGATTCCTTCTGCAGGTAGTTGGCAATTTGCTCTATGCCGTTCTCATTGGCTCTTAACTTTTTACTGTTGGCGAACCCCAGCCCCTTGCTGTGCCATCTTTCCTCTATTTCATCCCGACCGATTCCTACATTTTTCAGTAAAACATGATGATGTATTTTTCCGCTCTTTTTTCCCTGCTCTGTAATAAAAACATATTCCACTTTTTTCACACCATGTTTTCTGTACAAGGTGCGCAGCCGGTCTATGAAAAGCGCCACTTCATGTTCTGCAGCTTCTATGGTTTTTGGCCGCCGCTCATCGTTATATGTCAGGACGATGTGGAAGTCTCCATCATCAAAGTTACTCTTTACCAGCAGAACGAAATAACGGCGGGCATTTTTATCATTTAAGTTTTGCTGCTTGAGCGGAGTAAGCTGCTCACGCTTTTTTCTGACCTTTCTTGTTGCCGTTGTTTCTACATGCTCAAATACATCTACCTCAATGTATTTTGATTTTTTGTTTTGTGGGCCACAGTGAAAGGTTTTTTGTCTGATTACTGGTTTTTGTTTCATGTGATTTTCCTTTGCCCCAAACTTTATTACTCACATTCAAGCCGGATGCCGCCAGGCGGCGGCTTTCAAAAAATGGGCTTACCTGTGCGGTAAACCCTTGAATTACAGGCTTTTGTATGCTATACTTTATTTATGGTTTTTGTTTCTGCCCTGTGTGGAGTTGGTCGCTCCCCAGGGCGTTTTTTGTTTCATTTTGTGCTTATCTGCCATCTTTCTCGCCACCTTCCCACCAATCTGTTTGCATAAAACTCCATACCATCAGCACACCCGCTGGCACTAACACCGCGATAGCCTGTCCAAGCGATAGAGCATTACCTTCCAGCGCCATGGCTGCAAGCAGCGTTACGATTAGGCTGCTAATAAATAGAGGTTTAGGGTTCATTTGCTACCTCCTTCGCCCCATATCGGGGCGCGATTTAGGATAAGAGAAAGACCGGACGAACACCACGAGAATAACCAGCGTTGCGAGCGCCCGCATACCCGTGTTCGTTGACGCTGCAAAAGTAAGAAGCGGAAGCTACATCGCGCAGCCAATACCAGATTAAATCTCCGTTATCACTTTGTAAGGCGATACGGTTGCGGCGCTTTTTCATGCAAGGCCATTGCTCCGTGTTGTCGGAAACGCCGTATTTATTCACACCGAATATTTCTTTTTCTGTCGGGATACGCAATAAGTCACCACATTCCATAGGCTGCATGTGCTCTCGTATCTTCTGCGGAAATTTGTCCAATATTTCAGCATTCACCCATTTCCGCAAATCAGAAGCTACATATCCGCCTTCATTACTGCCATTCTTATTCATTGGATACTCTGCGGCAAGACAATCAACGCAACAAAATAGCATTCCGTCAGCCTGCTGTTTAACTGCTCTGGCTCTTATCTTTTCGCCATCCGTCAGTTTAAAGCTGATGATGTCGCCTACTCTGTACTTGTCTGTTTCAACCTCAATTTTTCTTTTAACCTTCATTTGCTTTCACGCTCCTTATAACAAGCCAACTTCTCTCCCTTGCCTAAGCATTTCATTAGTTGCACGGGGTATTCTTTTTGGCAGACGATTCTGCCATCTTTAATTACTCCATATTTACAGGTCATTTTCTGCCTCCTGTATTCCACACTCTTTCTGCAAAATTTTCTGTATCTTGAGATACCTCAGCATATTGGGTCCTGGACAATTTGACCAGTAAATCATTTGCAGCAATACTCCTAAACGGCGGTTCATACAATCCATTTTTTGCGTAAGGTTTTTGGAATCTTTCTCGGTAATTTGTAAAAAATCTTCAATCAGTAGCAAAGACCTTTTCTGTATTTCTACTGTTTGCTGTGCTTCTCGTTCCTTTACTTTGATGTACTTTTCCTCCAGCTGTTTCATTTGTTCCTTGTACCGTTGTTCTTCTCTTTTTCTTATGCCAAACATTGGTTTACACCTCCTAGCTTGTCCGCCATATCAGCCACTTACTCAGCAGCCGATATGATTTCATATATTGCCTTTTTTACTGCCAGAGGAATTGCTTCTGCGGAAATATTCACATTTTTCATACTATCTACAATCGTGCCATCCTGTAGAATATGTGTGATTTTTACTGGATCCATAGTCACCACCTCATTTTAATTTATGAAATTAATCGGATGTCCTATTCCTGCATGTTTTCTGTCCCACCAAAAGTAACAGTAATGCCAGATAGAATTTCGCATCGCTTTAATGTATCCTCTGTTTTTTTCGCTTTCTCCAGAAACTTATCAAGTGCTTTTTCTGCTTCTGTTATATCTAGTTCCATTTTTAAGACAATCGTTTTACTTTCCATCTCTCACGCCCCCTTTACGGTTTCCGCTCCATTTGTGTTACACGATTTTATTTTCAGAATGTTATTGAACGCCTGCCTTATTTCATGGTATAATCTCACTACTAGGAGGTGAGACCATGACCAATGATGAAAAGATTTTAGAAATTTTAATGCAAATGCAGTCTGATATTTCAGACTTAAAAACCGGCCAAGCTAAGCTGGAACAAGATGTTTCCGACTTAAAAACGGATGTCGCTGATTTGAAATCTGACGTTTCTGGCTTGAAAAACGATGTCGCTGACCTAAAAACCGGTCAAGCTAAGTTGGAACAAGATGTTGCTGATTTGAAAGCTGGTCAGGAACAGTTATCTCACAATGTTGTAAGCCTTGAAAATGAACTGGTTCCTAAAGTAACTGCATTATTTGACGGCTATACATTACGCGGCGAGCAGATTGATAATCTGAAAGCACATTTTGATGAACGTTTCGACGACTTCCAAGAAGATGTATCCTATCTCATTTCTAAAACTGGTAAACAAGAAAAACAAATTGTTTCCATGTCAAGACAGGTAAAACAAATACTGCCGTAATTCTTGCTCCCTTTGGGAGCCTTTTTTATGCTCCTTTTCCGGTTTCGGCTGTATTTTCGTTCAACTGTACCGCCTTGTATGATATAATCATTTTGAAAGGAGGTAATCTCGCTGTGTACGAGGAACTTTATGATTTTTTTAAACTAGATGAATTGAGAGAAAATCATCGTCATTTATACCATCAGATTCGTGAGTATCTCTCCACTCTAAATTCAGATGACCATTGGGTGTTTGAATATGGAACGTTTCTAAAACCCGATGCACTATCTGTGTATTTGGAATTTCGTTCTATGCGAAAAACTACTCTTCGTCTTTTTGTTCAGGCTGAACGCTCAGGCTCTGATTATTCTTTTGTGTCTCGTCAAGTTGACGAAGCCAATTAGTAATTTCCGAACCAGAACGTTTTTCTATCGTCTGATAGATATGCTCCCGCCATCGTTCTTCTGTCCAGATAGGTGCTACCCGGCTGGTTTTCCTTTCCAGATTCATGATGTATGCTATCCCATCATTTTCGATTATTACTACTTCAACCGGAAGCTGTTCTGGTTTTTCGCTGTCCACTTTTCCGCTTTTTTCTTTTGAAGAATAAGGAATGTGTTTTATTTTTTCTTTCAGCTGACTTTGTACCGCTAATACAAAGTCAGCTATTTCTCTCGGTTCACCTTTAATAAGCAACTTCATCTATCTCTCCTCCTTTGAAAAAATTAAGGAATCTTTGAAGTCAAATTGGACATATTAAAGTGATGATATACCTATCATCATCTGCACTGTGTGCATAATATGATCATGTATGGAAAGTTTTTCTGACAAATTTTCCGCCTCGTTCAGATACTTATTAAGTAGCTCCAACTGTTCAATAAGTGTCTGAACGATTTTTTTATTCAGTTCTTCTTGCGTCATCCTCTCACGCCCCCTTTCCAGTTTCTGCTTTTGTATGGTATAATCACCTTAGAATGGAGATGATTATAAAATGCCAAATTTCGGAATTCCGTCTTACGCTGAACGCCTTATGGCTGCCGAACGTGTTCTTGCAAAAAGTACCCCCGATTCTTTACAACTAGATGCCATCAAAGAGCAAACGACCATTATTAAACAAAATGCAGAAAAGATTGAAATACTCAATAAGCAGGTTTCTGATCTTCAACAGCAATTGAAAGAAGAATCTGAAAATAACGCTAAAGCTTTAAAAAAAGAACACCAATTTGCTTTAAAATGCGGTTTACTTTGTGCTACTTTTGGTGGCATTTTTGGCTGGTTGTTAAGCAACCTGTCAATGATTTTTAAATTCCTTGCAAGGCTGCTATAATTCCACTTATCTGGTGCGTCCAGTAGCTCCCTACGGTCGCACCCAAAATAGCATTCCATATGCAATATAAAATAAGCGTAATATTGATTTTACGTTTCATTCTCTATGCCCCCTTTCCTGTTTCTACTTTATTTGAATTGCTATAATACAATAACTTATGGTATAATCTCCATAGAAGGAGGTGATCATATTGGGTCTTAGTGACTTTTTTAAATCAATACTGCCTAACGGTAATCAAAAAGCAACTGAATCTCTTCAAGAGCCTAAAGCAGAATCTTTTGATAAACTCGAAAAGAAACTAGAATTAAATAGGCGTATTGAAGAAGAAGGGCGAAAATATGAAGAAAACAGAAAAATATATATTCAGAACAAGAAAGAAAAATTTTCTGAATATCTAAATAACGCTCTTCCATTCTCAATTTTTCTTTCTGACGAAAAGTTTCCCAAAAACAAGGTTGCTGATATGCCAGAAATCAAATATTCCAACATCATAAAAACTACAAATCCAGAGACTATTCAAAATTTCATTGTAGTTGATGTGGAAACCACAGGTTTGAGTGCTAGAGATGAAATTATAGAACTTTCAGCAATCAAATTTAGGAATTTTTCACCTGTTGAGGTTTTTACTACTCTTATAAAACCTAAAAAAGAAATTCCTCCTGAAGCAACACGCGTTAACCATATTACTAACGACATGGTTCTTTCCAGCCCGACTATTAATCAAATTACACCAGCTTTTTTGGAGTTTATCGCAGATACTGATATTCTCGTTGGGCATAATCTTGAATTTGATCTAAAATTTCTACATGTATGGGGAATAAATTTTCATAATGAAAAACGAAAATATTATGACACTCTATCATTATCTCGAAGAACAATAGAAACAAGCGACAGAAGCTATTCATTAGATAGTATTTGCCAAGAATATAATATTTTTCGTGATAATGCTCATAGAGCTACGTCCGACTGCTTAGCAACTGGTATTCTATTTGTTGAGTTAGCAATGGAACGAATTCCACGTGAAAAATTTTCTTTTTTCCCCGATATTCTAAAATATTAATTCTCTAAACCAGCTATCTTTATAGTTGGTTTTTTATTTCATAAATATTTTCTTATGCCCCCTTTTCTTATGCTCCTCTTCCGGTTTCTGCTTCTTGAATCATAACAATAGGTGTATCAGAAAACAGATATTCATAACTTGCATATGGAAAAAATGTTTGTCGAATTTTAATCGCTTCATCTATTGGCAACTTTGCCTTACCTTGTAACCTGCTTTCCATCCATTCCGATGTTTTTTCAATCGCGCTTCCAATGTCTTTACAGGTTATGTTTTTTCTAGCCATTTCTGCTTTTAGGTTCGGAAACATGATAATTCACCTCCTCACAATTTTGTTTTCCGAATATATTTTGCATTATAATCCAGATTTCCGAATTTGTAAATACTTTTTTTGAAAAAAATTCGATTTTCCGAAAAAAATTATTTACGGTTTTCCGAATTTGTGATAGAATGCAAATAGAAACGAGGTGTTAATATGAGTATTGGAGAAAAAATATTGCTCCTGTTGGAAGGAAGTGGCATGAAACAAAAAGAGTTAGCTTCATCCGTCAATATTTCACAATCTGCATTATCTGATTTACTTAACGGAAAAACAAAAAAATTAGATATCCAAAAGGCAAAAGATATTAGTAAAATTTTAGGCTGTTCTCTTGATTATCTCCTAGATGACGAATGTAATAAAAATAGCATCGGATCATTTCTCAGTCCCAAAGAACTAGAACATATAAAAAAATATCGCCAAATCAAACCGCATGAAAAAGAAATGGTCGATACTGTACTAAATATCGCTTATAAAGAATATGAACGATTGGAAAAGATAAAAGCTGACAGAATAATGGAACAACAAGCCTCTTATCTGTGCAGCCCAGCAGAGAGAAACTACCCAGATGGTATTTATCAAATTGACGATTTTAAAAATGAGGAAGAAGGACGTATCTCCATCCCAGTTTATGATTTTGGTGTTAGCGCCGGAACCGGCGTATTCTTAGATAATCCTTGTTATGAAGTCGTTTCAATGCCAGAAGATGCACTATCCAGAAAAGCTAATTTTGCATTGTGGGTAACTGGGGATAGTATGGAACCACGGTTTCACGATGGAGATTTAGTACTGGTGAAGATACAGCCGAGCGTAGAAATTGGAGAAATTGGTATCTTTGTCTTAAACGGGGAAGGCTATATAAAGAAATGGGGCGGCAATAAGTTGGTTAGCTTGAATCCGGTTTATGAGCCTATTATGTTAACTGAAGATGATGCACTTTATTGTAAGGGGAAAGTAATCGGGAATGCGTAAAGGAGTGTGATTTTATGACACTGGTAAAAGAATTACAGCCAGTTACCATGGCAGAGTTTGAAGCTATGGAAAAGCAAGAAGGATTGACTTATGAGTTAATTGACAGTGTAGTGATGATGTCACCAAGACCGGCAGTAAAACATCAAAAGGTCAGTGGCAAAACATATGCTAAGTTATTGCAAATCCTAGAAGGAAAGAACTGCGAACCAATCTTAGAAATCGACCTTGTATTAGAACAAAATAATTTCGTTCCTGATTTAATGGTTGTTTGTGATGAAAATTTAGATGATATGGTTCGCTATGAAAAACCTCCGTTGATTATTATTGAAATTGTCAGTCCATCCAGCGCCAGCCGTGACCACGTTATTAAGCGTGAAGTTTACGAAAAATTGGGTGTGCAAGAGTATTGGATTATATCACCTGGAGAAAGATGTATTACAGTATTTTCGTTTGCGACAAATGAAAAAGCACACTTCTGTGATGGTCAAGTACAATCTTTTATCATGCCAGAAATCAAAATTGATTTGAATTATATTTTTGACTAAACCAAAAAGTTCCCTGTGTTACCAGCACAGAGAAAATACCTGCTGGGGATATTGCAAACCTGTTTTGCATATGCTATAATGTGCTTGCAAGAAGATATTAGGGATAAGATTTTCATTTGCGACACAAAAAGCCCAGTAGCTGCAACTACTGGGCTTTTTTCTTACATTTGTGCTGGTTGCTGTTTTAGTCTCTATCCAGCCACTTGCAAATGTAATATGCCACTACACTTGCTATGATAGAAACAATTAGGGATAAAATTGTTGCCATCTTGCGACACCCCCTTTCTGCTGCCAGATTGGGAACAGCAACATTGCGAATTATATCATAAATTTAACCAAATAAAAAGCCCTCTCCTGCAGCAACAGGAAAGGCAAAATGGTTACACTATCAATAAAGGAGCGTGATTTTATGAATGTGGCAAAACCGTTAAAAATTTGCACCTTAGAAGAATTTGAAAAACTTCCCAAAGAGGATGGTTGGAATTATGAATTGCTTGACGGTGTGGTGATGATGTCTCCCAGCCCCTCCCGTGAACACCAAGAGATTAGCAGTAATTTACATTTTTCTCTGCGTTCACAATTGAAAGATACAAAATGCCGTTCATTGTATGAAATGGATATCAAATTTAACAACAATATCTATAAACCGGATATGATGGTCTTTTGCGATAAGGATGCCGAATTGCCAGAGATTGTGTTTGAAATTTTAAGTCCATCCACTCGCCAACGGGATTTGCGTATCAAAGTGGTGAAATATGAGGAAATAGGGGTCAAAGAATACTGGATTATTGACCCCAAAGTAAAAACTGTAACAGTTCACGATTTTGTGAATGATACTGCCGAAACATATGGCATACACGATACAATAAAATCTCTCGCCCATCCTGAGATTTCTATTGCCGTTGAAATGTTATTCGAGGAATTTGAATGAAAACAAAAAGCCCTCTGCGCTACCAACACAGAGAGCCTCTGCCCTTACACGCTACCAACATGTAAGGATAAACCGTCAGCAATATGCTACAAACGGTCCAAGCAACCATATTGTAGCATATTTTGGCGGTATCATCAAATAAAATTAAATATTGAGGTGGTACTATGTCTGAAAATATGATTGTAGTTGGATATGTGCGAGTATCTACAGAGCATCAACTGGATAATTATAGTATTGATGAGCAGACAGAACGGTTAAAAGCTTATTGCCGGGCCAAAGGTTGGATTCTGGCCAAAATTTACACCGACGGCGGTTTTTCCGGTGGCAACACCAATCGACCGGCGCTGCAGCAAATGCTTTTAGATATTCGCAATCATCATATTAATTCTGTTATTGTATACAAACTGGATCGCTTAAGCCGTAGCCAAAAAGACACACTGCGATTGATTGAAGATGAATTTCTGGCCAATAATACGGATTTTATTTCGATTTCAGAAAATTTTGATACTTCCACTCCCTTCGGCCGTGCTATGATTGGGATTCTTTCTGTATTTGCGCAATTAGAAAAAGACCAGATCACAGAACGACTTTCTATGGGACGCAACGCCCGGGGAAAATCTGGGTTATATCATGGCGGCAGTCAATCCCCATTCGGTTATGATTATGTAGATGGCCATCTGCATGTGAATCATTATCAGGCATTGCAAGTACAGGAGGTTTTCCAACGCTTCCTGAAAGGGCAGAGTATTAATTCAATTCACATTCAGATGAAATCTTTATATGGCGGTTTCTGGAGTGCTACCAAAGTTTTGAACATGTTACGCAACAGCATCTATATAGGCAAGGTTAAATTTGCGAAGAAAGAGTATAACGGAGTTCATGAAGCAATCATATCTGATGAGGTTTTTCAGGAAGTACAGCGGCTTTTAGTGTCTTCTGAACGGGAAGAAAAAAAGAATTCCGCGCAAAAAACTCCTTACCGGGCTGGATATCTGCTTTCCAGTATGGTGCATTGTGGACGATGCGGCAGTCGTTATGCGGCCAATCATGGATATTATAAATGTTACTCCCGTTCCAAATCCAATAAGGAATATGTAATGGATCCTAACTGCAAAAATGATAACTGGCCTATTGAAGAATTGGATCAATATGTGATTCAGGCCATTCAGGATTTGCTGGGTAATGAAAAACTTCTGGCTGAAATTATTGACAGTTGTCAGCACAATCCAATACTGCCGACGACAGATCAGAAAAAACTTGAAAATCGCATTCTGGAAATCGACAAACAGATGAGCAATATTATTGACTTATATCAGATGGTGCATCAGGATAGTAATGATATCCCCATTGATGATATTGTCAACCGTATCAAGCAGCTTTCCATTGAAAAGCGCCGCTTAGAATCTGAATTAAAAAATGACAATAAAACACCGGATAACAAACGAACATCATTTCTCAATACTCTGAAAAACTTTCAAGATCATTTTCACACTTCCCCCCTAGAAACGCAACGCCTAATCGTCTCAGGACTAGTGGAATCTATCACAGTAGATGGTCACCAAATCTCCCTCAAATGGCGCATTTAGAGCCAATTTTCAGACTTTTACAAAATTATATGGGCCATGTGCATGTCATTCGGGTGCAACGCTGCTGGGGTGACTGGATGCCGTATCATCGAATCGCCGCGGGAACGGCTCATTGCTATTCTCACCAATAGCTTTACACCCTGCAATGGGCGTCTGCCCATTCTCATTGCCATTTTGACTATGTTTTTTGCTGGGAATAGTTCATTTTTAGCGCCATTTTTGCTGTTGCTTGTCATTTTATTTAGTTTTTTTGTCACGCTGATGGTCTCCAAGCTCTTGTCGCAAACTGTCCTGCGGGGAATGCCTTCGTCCTTTATCCTGGAGCTGCCGCCTTATCGTTGCCCCCAGGTGGGCAAAATCCTGATCCGCTCCCTGTTGGACCGCACTGTATTTGTTCTTTTGCGCGCTGTGATGGTGGCAGCACCTGCTGGACTGCTCATCTGGCTATTATCTCATATCTTTGTAAATGACCAATCGCTGCTGCAACTGTTGGCCTGGTTGCTGAATCCTTTAGCTACGCCTTTTGGCATGGACGGTGTCATTTTATTGGCTTTTCTCTTGGGCTGGCCTGCCAATGAAATTGTTATTCCCTTGATGCTCATGATGTATCTTTCCAACACTTCCATGGTAGAGATGGATAATTATACTGCATTGTACAGTATCTTAACCGCTCACGGATGGACCTGGTCCACTGCTGCCGCATTTCTATTATTCAGTCTGTTTCACTGGCCATGCTCTACCACCTGCCTTACCATAAAAAAAGAAACAGGCAGCATGGCATGGACTATACTGGCGGTAGTGTTGCCCACCTTCACAGGCCTGCTGCTCTGTTTTTTTCTCCATCAATCGCTTAGCCTTTTAGGTCTCGCCTGATAAGGTTTATTCACCTTGATATATTCCAGAAAACACAGGAAGTTGGGTGGATGAATCCATAATCAAATAAACAAATGGCCGATTCAGTTCAAGGTAAATGATATTTCCGACGGCTGCCACTGCGGATTCCCTTTTCATTTCTACCACAGTGGCAGCCGCAGCCTGGGTACCTGCTTCATCTACAGCGAGCCAACAATTTTGCAGAGCTTGTCCTAAATATATCGTGCCATTACAGCTGCCCAAATTTGCAAAATCTGCCTGTTGGGGATCAAAAGCAATGCCCAGCCCCATTGCTTGACAAATTTGATTCAAATTCCACTTACTTTCCATGGTAAACTTGGGCAGTGCCAGATTGACCTTGCACACTGCGCTGTGGTCCAGCAGATCGGCAATCCACTGGTAGGATAATTGTTCCACTAAAGCATTGCAGTTTGTATGTGCAGATGGCAACAGTGCTACCATCACCAAGTCTCCACCCTCGTAGGGAAGTATAATTCCTTCGCCATCATTCCAAGAAAGATACTGTGCCTCCGCAAACTCCTTATGCATAAACTCTTTTTCTTGATTGTCTCCTTCTGCTCCGTAAAATATTTCCCGATAGGTATCGCCTGCGGCAAAACCGTCCTGCCATGGAGCATCGAAAGTCAGACAATTAATCAAAAGCATCACAGTATCATCATCAATTTCCTCCAGCATATGGGAAATGCGCTCCTTGGAAGATACAGCAATCCATTGGTTTACATGCGCAACAGCATCCCTTCCCTGCAAATCCTCCTGCATCACCTCTGCCTGATAGGATTGCTGCACAGTTTGCAAAAAACTATCATTTACAGTAATTTCATCGTCGCACCAAATACTATTTACGATGGACAGATATGGGGACTGTTGTTCCATCCGCAAGAGTCCAGACGCCAATTGTTTTTGCGTTTCCAAATCCATCTGCTGAAAGAAGTCCACAAAAGCATCTTTGGTGGCATCTTCTGCTCCTTGTCCTGTCATTGACAGTGCAAGCCATGCAGATAATGGCGACAGCAAAATAGATTCCTGCTCTTCCCTTGCAGCCTGTCGCAGCAACTCATAGGAAAAATCCGCTAATGGCTCTTGCCATTCGCTGACTCCCTCCACACTAAGTGCAAGTTGTTTTTCTGTTTTCTGCTGACAGGCGGTAAGTACTGAACACAATAGAACGCCGCATAGACAAACCGCCAACCATTTTTTCCACTTATCTGTCTTCTTCATACAACCAACCTCCCTGAGCGTGCACAAAAATGCATTTTGTTAAATAACTATGAGCAAACAATATCTTAAAACAACGGCAGCTTTTGAACAATACTTTCATTTTTCCGTTTAACTCTATACATATTCAGCCATATTATAATAAACATCGCCTGCTATCTCCTAATTTTTAGACGAAATTGATACTCAAAAGTTCCAGAACATTACAATCTGATGACTTACTGCACTTGGAGAACAGCTACACATCTTATTTTTATCGGTAGGATATTTCCAATCTTGTATTTTTTAATTCCAGAAGAAATACAAAAAAACGGCTCTTAACAAGCCGTTTTTCCGTTGATCTGCAAATTTTCCTTTATAACTTTTGCGTAACCCCTTTTAACTCCAAGGAAGCGGTCCGTATTGCCTGTTCAGTTCATCCCGCACATCCATTACCCGCTGGATGAAGCCCTGCTCCACTTCGCTGAAGCGATAGCCCTGAGGGCTGATTAATACATCGCGAAATGGCCGCCCGTTCATTTCTTGACAACCCAACTGAACCAATTGATACCGCTTCAGCAACGCATAAGGTACAGGAGACACCCACATAAAGCTGCTGGGAATACTCTGTAATAAATCAAACTGACTACCCCGCTCATAGACATAGATCTTCTTTTTTTGGTTGGGTACTGACAGTATTTGTTCCTGCTCGTCATCAGGGATAAAGGGTACATCCCAATCACCATGAATAACTTCAGTCAGCGATTCCAACTCCTGCAAACGGATTTGTTTCCGCTGTGCCAAAGGATTGCGTAACGACATCAGCGCTTGGTATTCAAATTCCCACAAAAGCTGAGATTGCATACGTTTTTCTGAGAGCATCTTTTGAAAATAGGAATCATATTCGGACTGATAGCGAATGATCCCCAGTGAATAGCCCTTGCGGCTGATATTTTGTACTGCTTCCATGGAATTGGTCTCCATAAAATTCAACTCAAATTCTCTGTCAGTACTCAGACTATTGGCAAAATCGGCAAAGGCATAGGTGATATAGCTGGCTCGGGGAACTGAAACAGAAAAGGCGATTTTTCTATTTTCATCTGCTTTATAGCGATTTTCCAGTTCATCCAGCTGTTGCAAAATGTGTCGTGCGGAATCTAAAAATTCCAACCCTTGTCCTGTAGGAACCACACCTGTAGAAGTGCGTTGAAAAATAGTAATCCCTAATGAGGTTTCTAACTCTTTGATTGCTTTGCTCAAATTAGGTTGGCTCATAGCAAGCTGCTCCGCCGCACCGGTGATAGAACCACAACGTGCCACAGTGACTGCATATTTTAACGATAAAATGTTCAACATCGTGCCTCCTCGAAACTGTAAATATCGCAAACGGACAATCCAATAAAAGATTGCACAAAATCTTCTGCGTGTATTATAGCACAAAGAAAGGCCATTCTGCAAACACTGAAAAATGAACTGAAAATACCCATTTTCAGCGAGCTTGCACCAACTTTTTAGAAAATCTGATGCTTGGCAAAAATTCTGCGGGAAAAGAAACTGCCAGCACCGATAAAGATGCATGCTACCGGAACAACCCATACCGCATACAACAAACCATTAGACATGCACTCTATCGACATAAGGGAAATGAATTGGGCATGATACAGCGGCAATAGCCCAATATAGCGAAACAGCACATTTGTCTCCTCAATAGGCAACAGAACCGGAAACATATAGATTGCCGCAGAAACAACTAGCGCCGTAATCTGATTTTTACTGACGGCTGAAACAATTAAGGTGATCCCTGTAACACTGATAGCGCCTGTAAATGCCAGCAAAATTTGATATTTGAGCATCGCTCCGCAAGTGATGTTGAAAGGAATAAAACCTTCCATATAACTTATCGGAGCAAATAAAATGCTGCAATCCAACCCTTCACTGCCGTACAACGCAAAAGCAAGCAGATAATTGCCGGCAATGACAACTGCTGTAACAACCAGCGCGGCGAAGATGCTTGCCATAACCTTTGCTGTCGCACATTTGGTTCTTCCATATTTGCTCGTCAATATGAGATTATCTACGCCATTGTACTCACCGCAAAAAACAGAGGCTGTCATGATAATCATCACCAAGGAGAGAACGAGAAGAATTTTCGCCATATTCTGTACAGTAGAGAGCCATCCGTCAATATAACCGATTTTTATCGCTTCGCTGCCAAATACATCAGAAACGCTAAGCCCGTTCCAATTTCCGTCTAGGTCAGAAAAACGAGCAAAGGCTGCTGACTGCAGCGCATTTTGATAAAGATAAGCGGCATTCAATCCGTGTAAATCTGTTTTGGGCGCAAAGTCTGTCAGCATTTTCTGAATTTTTTCATCGGTCAGGGTTCCTGCATAGTCAGCGGCGATTCTCTTTTCAATCTCGACGGCTGTTTTTCCGGTTCCCTCATTACTGTTTCCGTCAAAGGCATATTTGCTTTGATAGGTAGAAAGACTCAATAGAATAGATAAAAGCACTATGGCAAACAAAGCGATTTGTGTTAAGCGTCTCGAAAAAATCTTTCGCAATTCAAAATAAAATAGTTTTCTCATTTTTCTGCAGCTCCTTTGAAATAATACAAGTACAGATCTTCCAAATTCGGCTGTACCCGCACCGCATTTTTCATAGGCGGATGATCTGCAATAATCCGCAGTACAGTCTGCGCACCACTTATATTGCGCAGGTTGCTTAGATTATATGCCGCTCCATATTGTTCTGCGCGGGAGGTCGGGACAACACACTCCCATACCTGTCCGTTTATTTCTGAAGTAATCTCCTGGGGCTTACCAAAATGGACAATCTGCCCAGATTTCATCATCAGGATTTCTTCGGCAATAAATTCCACATCCGAAACGATATGAGTAGATAAAATTACAATACGGTCTTTGGAAAAAGCACTTATCAGGTTGCGGAAGCGAACGCGCTCTTTCGGGTCAAGCCCTGCTGTGGGCTCGTCCAAAATTAAAATACGGGGATTGTTCAGCATGGCCTGGGCGATTCCTAAACGCTGTTTCATGCCGCCGGAAAAGGTTTTGATTTTTCGCCTGCTTTCTGCTGTTAGACCCACCTCGTCAAGCAGTTCTTTGGATTTCTTTTCTGTAGCTTTATCGTTCAGTCCCTTTAATGCAGCGACATATAACAAAAATTCAATTGCTGTAAAATCAGGATAATAAACGAAATGCTGCGGTAAATACCCTAAAAGTTTTCGATAACTTTCTCCTAGTCCTGCAATGTTTTTTCCATCCAAAAGAATTTCGCCGGAAGTAGGGTTTTGGAGATTGCAAAGCAAACGCATAAATGTAGTTTTTCCTGCGCCGTTTGCCCCCAACAAACCATAAACGCCGTTTGTAAATGTGAGATTCAAATCATTTACGGCAATCCTCCCTCCGAATTTTTTTGTTAGTGCTATAGTTTTCAGTTCCATATAAAAATTCCCTTCTTTCCTTTCTTCACAGAGCATAAAAAAACTCTCCATGTGTTTTCACAGAGAGTATAAAAGATAATTATCTACTTTTTATCTACAAGGAAGGGCTACCAAAAAATGCGGATACCTTTGCACCATTTGAACAATTGTCAATTTTCAAGGAACCGCCGTGATGTGCGCAGAGTATTTTACAGATATATAACCCTAACCCAAAATGCTCTGTATGGCCGCTTTCTTCTGTAAAATAAGGATTTGATGCCCGATGCAGACTCTTTTGGTCGAACCCCTTCCCATCGTCTGCAACAGAGAGCAATAAACCGTGCTCCTGCAAAGAAACAGACAAGTTCACTGTAGTTTGGGCGTATCGCACGGCATTAGAAATCAAATTATTGCATACCTGAGAAATGAAGGAGCTATCAACGGACAGCTGTGAAAGAGATATTTCTTTTTGAAAACACAGGATTTTTCCATTCTGTTCACATACAATTTTGGCGCTTTCATACAGAGAGGAAAGAAAGGACTGCAGAGGAATGCTTCTGTATTCCGGCCAAGTATCTTCCAAGCGCCTGAGATGACTCATGCTGTTTATATAATTTTCCATACGAGATAGATGTTTTTCCATGGTGGCGGCGATTTCTCTTGTCTGCATCTGTTCACTCATCTGCAGCATTTCATTGTAACCTTTCAGCACGGTAAGGGGTGTGCGCAAATCGTGGGCAAAGGCGGCATTAAGCACTTTTCGTTCCTCAACTTGCCGCCACATTTCCGAAAAATTCTCGGCAAGGGCAGCCCGCATTGTTTCAAAGGAGACGCAGAGCTGACCCAGCTCGTCTTTGCTGCTGTAGCTTAGCACAAAATTCAGGTTATTGTTGGCGATTTTTTCTGATGCGGCCTGTAGCTCCGCCAAAGGCTGTCTCAACTTGTTTCTGTAAAACAGCAGTGTCGCTGCCAGAATGCACAATGCCGAATAAAAGATTGTAGCAATGGCAGGCAACATCTCTAACAGCGCTATCGCCCGTTCATCCTCTTCAGACAATGGAACAGGCACCGTGCCAATGTAAACGCCCTCCCCGAACTGTTCTCCCTGTTCATTTGTCAGATAATATTTTTCGCCGGAAGAAGGATAAGCCGCTTGGATTTGCTCAGCAGTATACTCGCAGAGAGAAATCGTTGCCCCCGAAAGAACCAAATCAAGCAGAATAAAGATAAGTACATAAAGAATAAAACTTTTTCGAATGGACAAATTCTTCCACAGATGATTTATTTCAGCCACTTATATCCGCACCCCCAAACTGTTTCAATATAAATCCTGTCGGTGTGCGCTGCCAATTTCGCCCGTATTCTGCGGATATGCTCCGCTACGACGCTGCTTTCCCCTCTGCTGTCGTAACCCCAAATTCGCTCATAAATCCGTTCCTTGTCAAAAACCTGTCCGGGATTTTGAGACAGCAGTTCCACAATTTCGAACTCTTTTTTCGCAAGCCCAACACGTTTGCCCGCCAAAAACAGACAGCGCTCCGCGTAATCAATGGTTAAATCTCCTGAAAATCTTACCTGTGCTTCAAAATTATGCCTTGCTTCCCGACGCAGGTGGGCACGTACTCTCGCTTCAAGCTCCATAAGAGAAAAAGGTTTTACAATATAATCGTCCCCGCCAACAGCAAAGCCCTTTACTTTGTCTGTATCTTCAATGCGAGCTGTCAGAAAAAGGATGGGACAGGATATGTAGTCACGAATACGCCGGCATACCTCCAAACCATCTAATTCGGGCATATTGATATCAAGCAATATAATATCCGGCTGCCGTTCCACTTGTTTCAATGCCTCAGCTCCGTTTGCGGCAGATAAAACAAAAAAGCCTTTGCTTTCAAAAAAACTGCCAAGCATTGCTACGATATCTTTTTCGTCATCTACAATCAATATTTTGTCATGCACCTTTCACACCCCCTGTCAGGTCACAATAGCATATAAATTTCAACTATTTATCAACTTTTTATATTCTTTCGTTCATACGTTTTGCTCTTTATTTTCTTGCTGATAATCTCTGTAAATAGGAAACGGCATAGCCCGCAAGCTATACCGTTTCCTATCTGATCATATCATTTTCTCTGAAGAAATTGCTTTATTTTGTAACTAATCCAATTTACCGTTCAATGATTTGAGATATTGAGAAAAAGCGCTATGTAAATCCGGACGTTTAAGCGCCATCTCCACAGTTGCTTTCAGAAAGCCCAGTTTATCTCCTACATCGTAGCGACAACCTGTAAATTCATAGGCATAGACTGCTTTATGACGAGCCAACTCCTTCAACGCATCGGTTAATTGAATTTCTAACCCAGCACCCGGTTCTGTGCGTTCCAAAATCGGAAAAATATCCGGCGTAATAATATATCGTCCTAAAATTGCCACATTTGAAGGCGCAATCTCCTGATCCGGTTTTTCAAATAAGGTTTTTACTTTGTGAATCTTGTCCTCTATCATTTCACCGGAAACAATGCCATATTTATTTACTTCCTCCCAGGCTACCTGCTGCACGCCTAAAACGGTAGAGTTGTAGCAGTCAAACACCTGCATCAATTGCTTCAAGCAGGGAATCTGAGAATCTACTACATCATCGCCCAGCAATACGGCGAAGGGTTCGTTGCCCACAAAATTTTTGGCGCAAAGCACGGCATGCCCCAAACCTTTTGGAGTTTGCTGACGAATATACTGGATATTGACCAGGTTAGAAATTGCTTTGATTTCAGCTAACAATTCTTCTTTATGTTTGCGCTCCAGTTCCAGCTCCAGCTCGATAGAACGGTCAAAATGATCCTCAATAGCCCGTTTATTACGGCCGGTGATGATGAGAATATCGGTAATACCAGAGTGCACCGCTTCTTCAATAATATATTGAATTGTCGGCTTATCTACAATGGGCAGCATTTCTTTGGGCTGTGCCTTGGTAGCCGGCAAAAATCGTGTGCCCAGCCCAGCTGCCGGAATGACTGCTTTGGTAATCTGCATACAAACGCCCCACTTATTATAATCTCTGTAACACTATAAAATAAATTTACTCAAATCCTGATTGACTGCCATTTCATTGAGATGCTCCACCACATATTGTCTGTCGATAAGGAACTGTTGTCCCTGGTAATCACTGGCGGCAAACATAATATCTGCCAGCAATTTTTCCAATATGGTATGCAGACGTCTGGCGCCCAGATTTTCTGTCTGTTCATTTAAGTCATAGGCGATTTTTGCCAGTTGGCTGATGGCATCCTCGGTAAAGACAAGCTCTACACCCTCCGTAGATAAAAGCTGCGTATACTGTTTCAGTAGAGAATTATCGGGCTCCCGCAGAATGCGCTCCAAATCCTCCTGACTAAGATTTTCCAGATAAACACGTACTGGGAAGCGTCCCTGCAATTCGGGAATTAAGTCGGTAGGTTTGGCTACATGAAAAGCACCGGCGGCAATGAACAAAATGTGATCGGTACAGATATTTCCGTATTTTGTTTTCACTACGCTACCTTCTACAATGGGCAAGATATCCCGCTGCACGCCTTCGCGGGAAACATCGGGACCACTGCTGGAGCCTTTTCCGGCGATTTTATCAATCTCGTCCAGGAAGATAATGCCGTGATTTTCCGCAAGGGTGATGGCTTCCTGCTTCACGTCATCAAAGTCAACCAGTTTTTCTGCTTCCTGCTGCGCCAAAATTTTGCGTGCCTGTGCGACAGTCACTTTTCTTTTTTTCATCTTCTTGGGCATGAAGTTATTGAACATGTCTCCGAAATTGCCATTGCTGTCATCGACGCCCATACTGGCTAACATATCGTTCATAGAGTTGTTATCCTCTACTTCAATCTCGATATAGTCTTCCTCCAACTCCTGCCGACGAAGCTTTTGCTTCATGATCTCCCGTTTATCCTTGATGACCTGCAAATCTTGCTCCGCCTCTGCAGGTTTTGCTACATTATTTGCGCCATTATTGAAGAACATTTCAAAAGGATTGGCCATCGATGTTTTTTTCTTAGGTAGCGGTGCCAAAATATCAAGCAGTCTTTCCTCCGCCAACTGTTCTGCCTGCTGTTGCACATCCTCCATTTTGTTTTCGTTGACTTGACGAATGGCTGCTTCCAACAAATCCCGAATCATAGATTCCACATCACGTCCTACATAGCCCACTTCTGTGAATTTGGTGGCCTCCACTTTTACAAAAGGCGCGCGCACCAATTTGGCCAAGCGACGGGCAATTTCCGTTTTTCCCACGCCGGTAGGTCCAATCATAATAATGTTTTTCGGACTGATTTCTTCCTGCTGCTCCTTTGGCAGCAAGCTGCGGCGATAGCGATTGCGCAAGGCCACAGCTACACTTTTTTTGGCCTCGCTCTGTCCGATAATATATTTATCCAGCTCACATACAATTTCTTGTGGAGTTAAGGTTTCCATCGTTGTTCCCTCCTACTGTACTTCTTCCACAGTAATATGGTTATTGGTAAATACACAGATTTCGCTGGCAATCTCCAAAGATTTTCGGGCAATTTCTGCCGCGCTCAAATCGGTATTTTGCATCAAGGCCAAAGAAGCAGCATAAGCATAGGAACCTCCCGAACCAATAGCTACCGTGTCGAAATCAGGTGTGATCACTTCTCCGTTTCCTGAAAGTACCAACAACTCCTCTTTATTTGCGACAATCAGCATTGCCTCCAAATTTTTTAGTACTTTATCTGATCTCCATTCTTTAGCCATTTCCACTGCGGCTTTTGTCAGATTTCCCCGTGTTGATTCCAAATGATTCTCAAATTTTTCAAACAGCGAAATTGCATCAGACACCGACCCCGCAAAACCAGTTACAACTTTACCGTGATACAGAGTGCGTACTTTTTTAGCTGAATGTTTCATAATCACTTTTTCACCTAACGTAACCTGACCGTCGCCGGCTATGGCTACCTGATTATCTTTTTTTACTGCCAATATGGTTGTCATGATGTTCCTCCTTAGAAACAATGTCTAGGCTCTGGGATGCGCCTTCCTGTAGATCTGCTGCAAATGAGAGGCAGAAACCTCTGTATAGATTTGTGTGGTGGAGAGACTTTCATGTCCCAGCAGTTCCTGAATCACACGTAAATCCGCACCATTATCTAAAAGATGAGTCGCAAAAGAATGCCGAAAGGCATGGGGCGTTACTTTATATTTTAACGCGCCCTGCTTCACATATTGCTCCAGAATATATTCCACACCCCGTGTTGTCAAACGTTTTCCCTGCCGATTAAGAAATAATGCCTGCACTTCTTCCTTGACCAAAAGGGGACGACCGTGCTCCAAGTAGTAGGCTATGGCAAATTGTGCCCGTTCTCCTACTGGCACGATACGCTCTTTACTTCCTTTCCCCAATATACGCAACATTCCCTTTTGCTTTTGCACATTCTCTACATCCAACTGCACCAATTCAGAGACGCGCAGACCAGAACTGTACAGCAATTCAAAAATAGCCTTATTGCGCAGCTGTAGAGGTTCTTCTCCCGCCAAAAAGTCATCCAAAAACGCTGTCATATCCACTTCATTGATGACAGTCGGCAACCTTTTTTCCTTTTTAGGAGTAGAAAGCAAGTCAGCGGGATTATGCTCCAACATTCCCTCGCGGTGGAGAAATTTGCAAAAACTTTTCAGGGTCGATGTTTTTCGGCTTAATGTTGTCTTTTTTAATTGTTGCTTTTGTTGCAGGCTCGCCATATAATAACGCAGATCATGATACTCCAACTGTTCCAGTGGAATTCTTTGCGCTTTCAAATATTCTCCAAACTGTGCCAAATCTTCCTGATAAGCCCGAATAGTATGTGCAGAGCTTCCTTTTTCGTTCTGCAGCCAGTTCAAAAATTCCTGCTGATAAAATGCATAAGGATGTGTCATAAAAACCACGCTCCTTTCTCTGTTGCGAAAGACCATTTTCATCTCAAGATTCTTTCTTATATATTTGATTCTGCAAAAATAAATCCAAATCGGTTAAAGCTCGCTGCGCTAGCAAAGCGTTTTTTTCTTTCTTGTTGCGAATTTTCCGTCCCAAACCAGGTATCAGACTAAAATTCACATTCATAGGCTGAAAGTGTTTCCTATCCGCAGTAACAATGTAGTTCATCAGCCCACCTATCGCTGTAGTCAACGGAAATTGCACCAGATCTTGCGCCTGATACATGCGTGCTGCGTTTATTCCCGCCACCAGACCGCTGGCGGTGGACTCTACATAACCCTCCACACCGGTAATTTGTCCAGCAAGAAAGACATGAGAACAACTTTTAATCCGTCCTGTCGCTTCCAAAGACAACGGAGCATTTACGAAAGTGTTGCGGTGCATCACGCCATAACGCACAATTTCTGCATTTTCCAAGCCGGGAATCATTTGCAAAATCCGTTTCTGCTCGCCCCACTTCATGCGAGTCTGAAAACCGACAATATTAAACAGCGTTCCTTCCTGATTATCCTTGCGCAGCTGCACCACTGCATAAGAAGGCTGCCCTGTGCGTTTATCCACCAATCCTACCGGTTTCATCGGACCGAACAGCAGCGTTTGACGACCACGGCTAGCCATTGCTTCAATGGGCATGCAACCTTCAAAAAATTTCTCTTTTTCAAACTCTTTGGTGGCGATGAGTTCAGCACTCATCAAAGCATCATAAAATCGGTTATATTCTTCTTCAGTCATAGGACAATTTAAATAGTCAGCGTCTCCCTTATCATAACGGGAGGCCCAAAAAGCTTTCTCATAGTTTATAGACTCCGCTGTCACGATTGGGGCAGCAGCATCATAAAAATATAAATCATCCTGGGATGTCACTTGCTTGATATATTCCGCCATAGCACCATCGGTCAACGGACCGGTGGCCAGAATAGTAATTTCTTCTTCCGGTACAGCAACAACCTCTTCATGAATTACTTCAATGAGTGGATGGTTTGTCAGTGTTTTGGTAATTTGCGCTGAAAACTTCTCTCTGTCCACTGCCAGCGCGCCCCCTGCCGGCACCTGATTGTCATCAGCGCAACGCATAATCAGAGAATCGCAGCAGCGCAGTTCTTCCTTCAGTAATCCTACGGCGTTTTCTATATTATTTGCCCGCAAAGAATTGCTGCACACCAACTCGCCGAACATATCGGTATGATGGGCCGGTGAATATTTGTGAGGGCGCATCTCATATAATCGCACAGAAATACCGCGTTGTGCTAACTGCCAGGCCGCTTCTGAGCCTGCTAAGCCTGCACCTACAACATTAACTTTCCTTGCTTGTTTGTTCAACTGGTTCAAAGTTACACTCCTTATTACTACAAATAATCAACTTTCCTTTTTTGGTATTGCGTTCTACCATGATCCCATCGCATTTAGGACACCGTTCTCCTGTAGGCCGGTCCCAGCTCACAAAGCTGCATTCTGGATAATCACTGCAGCCGTAAAAGGTTCTGCCTTTTTTGCTGCGGCGCAGCACAACCTCACCATTATGGCACTGTGGACAGGTCACGTTGATTTTTTCCAGCAGCGGTTTGGCATTACTGCATTCAGGGAATCCGGGACAAGCCAAAAATTTTCCGAAACGTCCCATTTTGATGACCATATTGCGGCCGCATTTCTCACAAATCTCTTCAGAGACTTCATCTTCTATCTTTACCGGACCAATTTTTTCTTCTGCGGCAGCCAATTCTTTTTCAAAAGGACTATAGAAACCCCGCAGGATATCTTTCCAGTAATAAGCCCCCTCTTCTATGCCATCCAATTTATTTTCCAGCCCTGCGGTAAAATTGACATCAATAATATCTGGAAAATGCTCTTTTAATAAGTCCACTACTAAAATGCCCAACTCTGTAGGATAAAACTGTTTCGCTTCCCGCACAACATAATTGCGCGCCAAGACAGTCTCTACGGTAGGTGCATAGGTGCTGGGACGTCCGATTCCTTTTTCTTCCAACGTTTTAATCAATGTCGCTTCTGTATAACGAGCTGGCGGCTGAGTAAAGTGCTGTTTAGGCACTAGCTTCTTAGAGTCCAGCTGCTGTCCTTTCTCTACCGGTATTAGAGTCTGATTTTCTTCCTTCTCTTCGTCTTTACCTTCTTCGTAAACTTCCATATATCCTTTAAAGATGATTACTGTGCCGCTGGTAGTAAAATCATATCTTCCAGAACGGGTAATTACAGTGGTCTGTTCCATTTGCGCAGAAGCCATTTGACTGGCTACAAAACGCTCCCAAATCAATTTGTACAATTTATACTGTTCGTTGGATAAATACTCCTTAATTGATTCAGGCGTTTTATTTACGTAGGTAGGACGAATCGCTTCATGGGCGTTTTGCGCATTATTTTTATTTTTATATTCCTTCTGTTCTTTTGGCACATACTGTTCCCCGTAATGTTCCTTGATAAACGCCGCTGTATCTGCCTTTGCCACATCTGCAATGCGGGTAGAATCTGTTCTCATATACGTGATCAAGCCGATTGAGCCTTCCTTGCCCAGAGAAATGCCTTCATAAAGCTGCTGTGCCACCCGCATGGTTTTTTTTGCTGTAAAATTTAATTTGCGATAGGCATCTTGCTGCATACTACTGGTGATAAATGGTGCAGCAGGGTTTTTCGATTTTTTTTGCACTTTCAAATCAGAAACCACATATTCTGCCTGCTCTAACTCATGCAAAATGGAATCCATTTGTTCTTTTGAGCTAATCTCTGCTTTTTTTTCGTCGATTTTGTTTAATTTTCCAATCATTGAGTGACTGCCGATTTGAAAATGATTGTCTAGAGTCCAGTATTCCTCTGGAATAAAACTGTTGATCTCTTCTTCCCTCTCACAAATCAGACGCACTGTGACTGACTGGACACGGCCAGCGCTGAGTCCCTTTTTAACCTTGCGCCACAATAACGGACTCAGCTGATACCCGATAATTCTATCCAATGCACGACGGGCCTGTTGGGAATTCACGCGATTATAGTTGAGCTGTCGTGGATTTTTCACGGCATTTTTTACTGCATCTTTTGTAATTTCGTTAAATTCAATTCGGCATGGCTCAGTCTCGTCAATTTTTAAAATTTCCATTAAATGCCATGCAATTGCTTCTCCTTCGCGGTCCGGGTCGGGCGCCAGCAGAACACGGTCTGCTTTTCCTGCTGCTTTTTTTAGTTCTTTGATTTTTTCACCTTTTCCGCGAATTGTGATATATTTAATCGCAAAATCATTTTCGATATCAATGGCAAATTGGCTTTTGGGCATATCCCGTACATGTCCTAAAGATGCCAGCACCTCATATTTATTTTTCCCTAAAAACTTTTCTATTGTTTTTGCCTTTGATGGGGACTCCACGATTACAAGCGTTTTTCCCAAAATAAACACCTCAACCTACTCTGATATATTTTCTGCCGATCATCTGTTGAATGCAATCATATAGCTCCAGCATACTCAAAATAGGCATCAGTTCAGCTATAGATAATTTAGACAGATATGCAATTTCTTCTATTGTGATAGGCTCTGCGGTAATCACCTGAAGAACCCTTTCTTCTTCTTTTGTTAATTCTGGCGAGCAAACGGAAACAGCTACTTTGTTCGTTGTCCTTTTTTCTGGAACAAAAAGCGTTCCTCGCCCATACTCCTCTAAAATATCTGCACCGCAGGTTACAAGACGGGCCCCTTCCTGTAAAAAACGATGAGGGCCTGCCGATAAAGGATTCTGAATTTGCCCTGGTACGGCGAATACATCTCTGCCCTGCTCCAAAGCACTTTCCACTGTGATACAGGCACCGCTTTTTACTGTTGCCTGTACAATCACAACACCCTGGCAAAGTCCGCTGATGATACGATTGCGTTGCGGAAAGTGCCAAGCCTCCGGCAAACTTCCCAGTGGGAATTCGGATAAAATGCAGCCCTTTTCATGAGCAAGAATTTGCTCAGCCAATTTTTTATTGTCTCGAGGATAAATCTGGTCCATTCCGCAGCCCTGTACAGCAATGGTACCAGCAGTGCCATCCAGAGCGCCCTGATGTGCTTTGGCGTCAATTCCTCTGGCCAAGCCGCTGACAATGCAAGCCTGGGCGCCACTCAATTGGCTTCCCAATTGTTCTGCTACATTCAAACCATAGTGGTCCGCTTTACGGCTGCCCACTATGGCAATATTCAAACCAGTCGGCGCAAAATTTCCTTTATAGTAAAGGATCGCCGGAGGCTGATAGATCTCTTTTAAAAGCGATGGATAGGATGAACTGGTAAATAGTAAAACATGAATCTTATTATGATTGAGATACGCTTCTACACGATTGAGATCTGTCTGTTTTCTTTGGGAAAAATAACGTTCCCACAATACTTCTGGTACTTGTGGAAATTGTTGCTCCAATTCACCCTTTTCCATCTCCCAAAGCTGTTGCCCGCTTACTTGCATTTGCAATTGCCGCATAAGTCGTCCGCTTTTGCTGCTGCAGTCCCAGGCTTTGTGAAGTACCGTCCAGATAGTTTCTTCTCTCATGGCAGTATCCTTTCATGTTGTTATTCTGTTGTTCTTTGCAATTTTTATGCATCACACTTTGTGATTATTCTATCATTTTATAGCTATTTTCTTCTGATAAGCACAGTTCGTGAAGTTTACAGCGCTGGCAGTCAGGTTTTCGCGCTTTACAGAACAGACGCCCATGCCAAATCAGCCAATGATGGGCAGAGGACCAATCTTCCGCTGGAATTAGTGCCATCAGTTGTCGTTCACTGGTCAATACATCTTTGCTATCTGTTAATTTCAACCGGTTCGCCACACGAAATACATGGGTATCCACAGCCAGTGCTGGAACGCCAAAAGCGTTGCTTAACACAACATTTGCCGTCTTTCTTCCCACTCCTGGCAAAGTAACCAACTGTTCTAATGTCTCCGGTACTTGTCCGTCGTATTGCTCCACTAAAATACGACTGGTCGCTACAATGTTTTTACTTTTCGCTTTATATAACCCGATACTTTTGATTTCTTCTGAAAGCTCCTCCGGTGTTAATGCCGCAATTGCCTGTGCATCAGGATACTTTTCAAAAAGTTTTTTTGTCACTTTATTCACTTGTTTATCCGTAGACTGTGCTGACAAAATTGTTGCCACCAATAATTCATATGGATTTTGAAAACGTAGCGCAGTACCAATATTTTTATAAATTTCTTTTAATGCGGCCAATATCAGCCGTTGATTTTCCGTCATAGCAACTCACCGCCTGAAACGCAAAAATAGAGCAGTCAGACCAGAATGCCAACCGCCCTTGTTTTGTTACAATTTTGCCAAAATTGCCAAGGCATTTTCCGGCATGAGCATTTCTCCATGCTCTTGAAAGAAGGATCCTGTAATATGCACAAAATCACTAAATTCACTTAGGACCGCTGCACCGCCGTCGGCAAGCCATTCTGTTTCCCAAAGAATTAAATAATAGGCATCTTTATAGCGTACTAGTTGACTTTCTCCATCATAAAAAGGCTGAATCAACGATGCAGCTTGAATAAGATCCTCTAAATTAGCAAAACGATAAACAGATTCCTCGAAGGAAACATCTGGATAGTCTTCCTCATCCAAAAGATCTTCAAGCAAAGACTGCCCAACGCTTTCCAAGTCAAGACCGAAAGGTAGTTTTGATTTTCCGTTCACTTTTGTCACAGTGATTAACATACTTTCTCCTGTCATTGGATAAGCTTCAATCATCAATTGCGTGTTCTGTCCTACATCGAATCCGCAAACATCTCTTGCTTCTTCTAAGATTTCCTGAAACATTCGTTGAGCCTCTGGATTATTAGGCATTAAATCCCACTTTCGCATCTCTCGACGCTCCAAATCCTCTTTACTAATAATAATCTGCAATTTGTCATCATTTACTAAATTAAACTTCATCACGTACCACCTCCAAGATGGATGGAATTAATTTTATATTATATGTTACTAACACCAATTGTCAAGTTCCTTACATAATCTTATTCTTTATTTTATGCAAATTCTGTGTAATCCTGTGCAAAAACATGATAAAGATAATTTTTTGATTGTCGTAGGCTACATCAAACCAACTCGCAAAATAGCCTGCCCATTTAAACCCGAGTCTAATTTCTCTATTCCACCTTACTTTGAAAAGTCCTGCATTCAGGCGAACAAGTTTTTCCAAAATCGTTGAAAGTCTTTCAAAACAATATAAAAAAACCGTCTGAGTTCCATCCCAGACGGTCATTTATAAATCAAAATAATTGTAATTGGTCCGATTCTGGCAGGTTATTCAGCACACCATGACCTTGTAATGTTTCAATGATTGCCTTACCGACTTTACCTCGTTTCGATAAATCTTCAATCGAGGTAAAGGGAGCTTCCTTGCGCGCTTCCACAATAGCACAGGCCACCGATTGTCCCAGTCCCTGCAATGCAGTAAAAGGAGGAATTAAACGTCCATCCACGACGCGAAACACATCCGCATCAGATTCTGTCAAACTCACGCGCTCACAACAATATCCCCTCTGATACATCTCTAAACACATTTCCAAAATAATTTGAAATTTTTTGTCTTTATCTGTTGCATCATTGCCCATCGCTTTGATATTCTTTAACTGATTTTCTATTTCAGGAAGTCCTTTGCAAATTATATCCGCATCAAAGTCATCAGTACGCACTGTAAAGGCCGCTGCATAAAAAGCCAAAGGATGATAGATTTTAAACCATGCTATGCGGAAAGCCATCATAACATATGCCACAGCATGTGCTTTTGGAAACAGATATTTTACTTTTTTACAAGATGAAATGTACCACTCAGGTACATTATTTTCCCGCATATATTCCTCTTCTTCCGGCTTTAGTCCTTTCCCCTTGCGCACACCCTCCATAATTTTAAAAGCCCTTCCTGCTTCCAATCCTTTATGAATCAGATAAATCATAATATCATCACGACAGCCGATTACCTCAGAAGCAGTTGCAGTTCCGCTTAAAATTAAATCCTGTGCATTTCCCAACCAAACATCAGTACCATGGGAAAAACCACTGATTCGAACTAAATCGGAAAACGTTTTCGGCTGTACATCCACCAGCATTTGTCTTGTAAATTTTGTGCCGAATTCAGGAATTCCATAAGTCCCCACCTCTGAACCGATTTGCTCAGGTGTCACACCCAATGCTTCTGTACTGGAAAATAAAGATAATGTTTTCTTTTCATCTAAGGGAATATCTTTGTAGTCACAGCCGGTAATGTCCTCCAACATACGAATAATAGTCGGATTATCGTGTCCCAGAATATCTAATTTTACCAAACGATCATGGATTTGTTCATAAGTAAAATGGGTAGTTACTGTCCCCTTAGTAGGATCATCAGCCGGAATTTGCAATGGTGTGAAGTCATGTACATCAACACCTTTGGGAATTACCATTAAGCCGCCAGGATGCTGTCCTGTAGTACGGCGTACTCCTGTGAAGCCCAAAGCCAGACGTTCGATTTCCGCCTGTTTACGGTGCAAATTGCGCTCCGATAAATAATTAACTACATATCCTTGCGCTGTTTTCTCTGCAAAAGTTTGAAAAGTGCCTGCCCGGAAAACATTGTCTTTGCCAAATAATTCTTCTGTATAGGCATGTGCCCTAGGTTGATACACCCCAGAAAAGTTTAAGTCAATGTCCGGTACTTTATCTCCCTTAAAGCCCAAAAAAGTTTCAAAAGGAATATCATGTCCATCCTTAATCATAGGCGTACCACAGATTTCACAAACAGAGTCTGGCATATCGGCACCGGCACTGTATGTGCCATCATCTTTGAAAATTGTATTATAGCATTTTGGACAACGATAATGAGGCGGCAGAGAATTTACTTCTGTAATTCCTGTCATATTGGCGACAAAAGAAGAACCTACCGAACCGCGGGACCCTACTAAATAGCCGTCATCATTGGATTTTTTCACCAACTTATGGGCAATCAGGTATAACACCGAAAATCCATTGCCGATAATAGAATTTAACTCTTTTGTAATTCTTTCCTGCACCATATCCGGAAGTTTTGGTCCGTATAATTCATGAGCTTTCTTATATGTGAGATCACGAATCTCATCTTCTGCGCCTTCAATTTCTGGTGAATGTAAGCCGTCGGGCACTGGTTTTAATTCCTCAAAATCAGCAATAATTTTTTTTGGATTGGTAATAACAATTTCTTTCGCCACATCCGACGAAAAATAATCAAATTCCGCCAACATTTCTTCTGTATTACGGTAATAGAGTGGCGCCTGTTGGTCCGCATCCTCGAATTTTTTACCAGCCATCAAAATAGCCCGGTAGATACCATCGTCTTTATTAGCAAAATGTACGTCTCCTGTGGCCACAACCAATTTGCCCAACTCTTTTCCCAACGCATAGATATCCAGATTAATTTGTTTCAACTGTTCTTCTGTTTGAAAAATGCCTTTGCGTAGCATAAATTGATTATTTCCATGAGGCTGTACCTCCAGGAAATCATAAAAAGCAGCTATCTTTACCAATGCATCGTGATCCTTGTTAGTCTTAATATAAGTTTGAATTAATTCACCGGCTTCGCAAGCGCTGCCAAGCACCAGATTTTCCCGTACAGCCGCTAACAGCCTTTTCGGAATACGGGGACGTCGATAAAAGAAATTCAAGTTAGATTCTGTCACCAGCTGATATAAGGCTTTTAATCCTGCCTTATTTTTCGCCAGAATAATGCAATGATAGGTTCGTTGTTCCTCTTTGGGTAAGTCGTCATCAAAAATGTAACCTTCCAAGCCATATATAATCTTTACGCCTGTTGCCTGTCCAGCATGATAGGCTTCCGGAAAAGACTGCACCACACCGTGGTCTGTAATTGCAATGGCTTCATGCCCCATATCTGCAGCCAACTGAATTAGATCACCTACATCACATAACGCATCATTGGCACTCATATTTGTATGTAAATGTAATTCCACCCGTTTATCTATTGCCGCATCGCTGCGTTTTTTCGGCTTGGCAAGATTTAAATCAAAAGCCATCATAGTAAGTTCTCTTGCAAAGTTATCCTGCCGAATATGCCCTTTCACCTTCAATGCTTTTACTTTTTTTAGTTTGCCCTTTAGTTCTTTAATCTCATCGGCTGTTTTTATTACTTTGCAGATAATAGAGTCTTTCTCATCTGTTATTTTAAATGTTAAGGCCTGCTTCCCGTTTCTCAGCTCCCGTACATCCAGACCAAAAATACGCCCCTCAATCGCTACATATTTTTCCTCTTCTTCAAAGGATTCAATGGGCCTTGGTGCATCTTTAATTTTTTTCCCTAAAAGGACTGTATCATCGCCTGTCGTTTCTGTAGCCTTGTCAAAGTTCGATTTGACAGCGGCAATTGTTGGAGAAAATACGATTCTGTCTGGTTGTTTTTTTATTTCTGGCAATTTAATATTTTCGTCAAACTGCAATCGCACAATGTGTTTTTCTTGTATAATCTCATCCAGCAAAGCACTGGCCTGTAAAGTAAATTGCATTTTTTGCAGAAAACGAATTGCCCCTTGCTGTCCCACGAAAATTGTTAAATATTCCTCATCTAATTGCCAATAACTATTGTAAAGCCAACCGCTGATAGTGGGATGCTGCTGTTGCAGCATTGTAACAAACAACGAAAAATTGTTCTCTAAAAATGCCTGCCCAGAAAGGGACGTTACAGGCTGTACAACCAATCGTAAACCATTGGCCTGCTGCATATTATTTGAAAAAAACTGCAAACACTGCAAATATAACGCAGAGTCTGGTAATTGTGGACAAGCAAGAAAAATCTCACAGGCCTTACTTTGCTGTGAGATTGTAATCTTGCGAATGCTTGCCTTCTCCAGAAATGCAGTCACATCTTTATTTGGTTGTTCTTGAAAGCAACTGTAATCCAGTACCATAATGCCTCCTGCCGTTTTCTCGGCTGTATTACAAAAATTCCGTCTTTCCTAATTCTTTTTTATCTAAAAGGGGCGTCTGTGTTGTTTCCGTGGCAGCATCTTCTATTTCTGCAGTTTCTTCACATTCCTCTGTCAGACATCTGTTTCTGCGAATCATTGCCTGCTTTTCCATAATTGCTTCCGCTTTATTTTCTAAATAAGAAAACCATGTAAGAATAATGAATGTCATCAATGTCGCCACCGTTGCAGTTAAACACAATCCTGCACCGACCGCCAGGCCAATGGCTGCCACTACCCAAAGGGAAGCAGCAGTGGTCAGCCCATGCACGCGGCTCTTTCCCTGTAGGATGGCACCGGCACCCAAAAAACCAATGCCGCTGACAACCTGAGCGGCGATACGGCCGGGATCGGCATTATTTACGATGCCATTGGGCATAGAATCCACCACCATAGGCATAGAAATAGATACCAGCATAAAAAGACAGGAACCCACTGTCACAAGAATATGGGTACGAAATCCCGCTGAATTACTCTTGCCCTTTTTGCGCTGCCGCTCCATCCCAATGAGTCCACCTAGCAGCAAGGCAAGCAATAAGCGCGTAATAAAAATCAACTCCAGGTACCACATCTGATTATCAAAATACAAGAAATCGGAGATCATCACGCTCACATCCCTTTAAATTCAGGAAAAAATATAAGCGACAGTCTTTTCAACGATATCATCAACAGATACTAAAACAGAGTCTGCTTCTGCTCTCAATTTATATTCCACAGTCTGTTCTTCTACCGCTTTTTTCCCTACTGTAATACGTACCGGATAACCAATCAAATCGGCGTCTTTAAATTTAACACCGGGACGTTCATTGCGGTCATCCAGCATCACTTCCACGCCCCGCTTCTGCAAGGCCTCATAGATTTGTTCAGCTATGGCGCATTGCTGTTCATCCTTTACAGAAACTGGTACTACTACTGCATGATAAGGTGCAATGGCTTTGGGCCAGATAATTCCGTTTTCATCGTTATGCTGTTCCACAGCAGCGGCCATAGTACGACTTACGCCAATACCATAGCATCCCATGTGAATAATCTGTGTTTTACCATTTTCATCTAAAAAGGTTGCGCCCATGGCTTCACTGTATTTTGTACCCAGTTTGAATACCTGACCCACTTCAATTCCCCGGGCAGAACTCGTCAATTGACCGCATTTGGGACAAGGCTCCCCTTCCTGCATCATACGCAGATCATAATAGCCAGCTACCTGAAAATCACGACCAGGATTTACATTGATATAATGATACGCTTCTTCATTGGCACCGCAAACCAGATTCACCATCTGCTCTACTGCCAGATCTGCATAAATTTTCACCTTCGATAAGCCTACCGGCCCCAAAGAGCCAAAGCTGCATCCTACAGCCTTCACCACATCTTCCTCTTCTGCCATCTCCAAAGCAAAGCAAGGATGTACACGCTGAACCTTTACATCGTTTACTTCATGGTCTCCACGAACCAACACACAAATCAGTTCATCATCTGCCTGGAAGAATAACGTCTTGATGCATTTCTCTGCAGGAACCTGCAAATAATTTCCTACTGCTTCAATCGTCTTAGAATCCGGCGTATAAACTTTTTCCAAAGGCAACTGCGCTTCCTTTTCTTTATTCACCTCTGGAACTGGGCAGGGAGCGATTTCAATATTGGCTGCATAACCGCATTTTTCACAATATACTACTGTGTTTTCGCCAATCTCCGCCAGAGCTGTAAATTCATGCGTCTGACTGTCGCCGATAGCGCCGCCGTCGGCTTCTATTGGACGGACATACAGGCCGCAACGATTGAATACATTGGTATAAGCCTGATACATATCCCAATAAGCTCTATCTAAGCCGTCTGCATCTCGGTCAAAGGAATACATATCCTTCATGATAAATTCCCTGCCACGAATCAAGCCAAAGCGAGGACGCTTTTCATCCCGATATTTATTTTGAATTTGATATAATCTCAACGGTAACTGACGATAAGAATTTACTTCACTGCGCACCAGATCTGTGATCATTTCCTCATGTGTCGGCCCAAGACAAAACTGACGCTCATGGCGGTCTGTTACTTTAAACATCTCTGCACCATAAGCATTCCAACGCCCTGTTTCCTGCCACAGCTCAGCAGGCTGTACGATAGGCATCAGCAGCTCCTGACAACCAAAATTGTTCATCTCTTCCCGCACAATATTCTCTATTTTGCTTAAAACACGCATTCCTAATGGTAAATAATGATACAATCCTGCAGCGCTTTTGCGGATAAAGCCGGCCCGGATTAAAAGCTGCTGACTGATGGTATCTGCCTCAGCTGGATTGTTGCGTAATGTTGGTATTAATGCATTGCTCATTTTCATAATATACACTCTCTCCCTAAAATGTTCTTGTTTTCTTATTTTGATGATATCAATTTGTCCAATTCTTCCTGAAAAGCTTCCAAAAGCTTGCCCTCGGGAACCTTTTTGATGATTTCTCCTTTACGGAAGATTAATCCTTCGCCTTTTCCTCCCGCAATTCCTAAATCGGCCTCTCTTGCCTCTCCAGGTCCATTCACAACACAACCCATGACGGCTAACTTTAACGGCTTGTCTATGTTGCTGACCAACTGATCAACCTGATCCACTAACCGCTCCAGAGCAATTTGCGTGCGGCCGCAGGTAGGGCAGGAAATCAGCTCCACACCTTTTGGATATAAGTCCAAGGCCCGTAAAATCTGTTTGGCGACAGGAATCTCTTGAAGTGGATTTCCGGTAAGAGAAACGCGAATGGTATCTCCAATTCCTTCTGCTAAAAGCGTTCCAATCCCTACTGCTGATTTGATTGTACCATATTTTGCATTTCCAGCTTCCGTCACGCCTAAATGCAACGGATAGGGGATTTGTTGGGCTATCAGCCGATATGCGTCCAGCATCAGGGATACATCAGAAGCCTTTAGAGAAATTTTTATCTCCGTGAACTGAAGCTCCTCTAAAATGCGGACATGGCGCATGGCGCTCTCTACCATCGCTTCTGCAGTAGGATGCCCATATTTTTCCAACAAATTTTTTTCCAGTGATCCGGCATTCACACCGATACGAATGGGAATTTGAGAAGCCTGCGCCTTATCCACAACTTTACGTACGTTTTCTGCACTGCCAATATTTCCCGGGTTAATGCGCAGAGCAGAAATCCCATGATCTATAGCAGAAAGTGCCAAACGATGATTAAAGTGAATATCAGCAATCACTGGGATAGGACTTTGGGCACAGATAAACTTCAAAGCCTGTGCTGCCTCTTCATCTGGCACTGCTACACGCACTAGCTGACAGCCCGCTTCTGCCAGCTGACCAATCTGTGTTAACGTTGCTTTCCAATTGCGGGTATCCGTATTTGTCATGGACTGAATACTTACTGGATAATCAGAGCCAACCCCTACAGAGCCAATTTTAAAATTACATGTTTCTCGCCGCTTCACACGATACACCTTCTTTTCTATATTTTTTCAAAAGAACACCTGCATATGCTCACGAAGTAAACAGTCGCATAATATCTTTATAAGTAACTAAAATAATCAAAAGCATCATTAATGAAAAACCAATTAAATTGGCATAGCCTTCTTTCATTGGATCAATAGCCTTCCCTCTGATCGCTTCCAGAAGCAAAAATACCAGCTTACTACCGTCCAGTGAAGGAATGGGCAGCAAGTTGATGATTGCCAAATTGATTGAGAGCAATGCCGCTAGGTTTAATACATAAACCCACCCTGCCTTTGTGGACTGATCAATAATTTGCACAATGCCCACCGGACCGGTCAGTCCTTCTTCATCATCCATAATATTTATTTTACCGGTAAATAAATCGCCCAATACATCTACCATAGCCACTGTCATTTGCCATGTACTCTGACCGCCTAACTGCAATGCTTTAATCGGCCCTACCGCCTGTCGCTCCGCTGATTTAGCATAAATCCCCAAAAGGCTACGGCTACCGTCTTCACTGCGAACTGGCAAAATATTCACCGTCAGCTGTGAACCGTCGCGATCAAGCAATACTGTCAATGGCGTCTCCGTAGAAGCCTGCATAATTTGCGCATTAAGTTCCTCCCAAGTATTGACTGCCGTGCCGTCCACAGTAAGAATTTTGTCACCGGGCAATACGCCCGCTGCTGCTGCTGGTCCGTTTTCTGTCAAAGCATACACTGTCGTATCAGGATTCTCAATGGGCACCGCAACTCCTAAAACAAGGAACATCGCTGCAAATATTACAATTGCAGTCACAACATTCATAATAGAACCTGCTGCTGCAAAAATCATACGCTGCCAAACAGGTCTGTTTTGATATCGCCGTTCTTCTGGTACTGAAACAGACTCTATTCCATTACGTTTTTCTTCTTCTGTATCTTCCCCTAAAACGCGCACATACCCCCCTAAAGGCAATATTCGCAAAGAATACCGGGTTTCACCCCAATGTTTGGAAAACAGAAGTGGTCCCATACCAATACTGAATTCTTCTACATACATGCCGGATAATTTCGCAGTAATAAAATGTCCAAATTCATGCACAGTTACCAATCCGGCAAAAATTAAAATCGCCACAATCGCTGTTAACATAGTAACGCTCCTTTAACATATTTAACGCTGATGTTGTTTTACAAACTCCTGCGCTTGCCCTCTTGCCCATTGGTCTATCTCTAGAAGATGAGCAAAATTTTCGATTTCCACAGGCACATGCCGCTCTACCACCCAAGCAACCAATGCCGGAATATCCATAAAGCCAATTTCTTCTTTCAAGAAGGCTGCTACTGCAATTTCATTGGCACCATTGAGTACAGCAGGAGCTGATTTCCCTACACGCCCCACGGCATACGCCAAGGCCAAAGCAGGAAATTTCTCCAAATCCGGCACGAAAAACTCTAAACCGGCAAGCTGTGTGAAATCCAGTTTTGGAAATGGATTGGACCTTCTTTCCGGCCATGTCAGTGCATATTGGATGGGGATACGCATATCCGCTGGGCCTAAATGCCCTAACACAGAACCATCGCCATACTCTACCATAGAATGAATTACACTCTGTGGATGTATCAAAACCTGAATATGATCATAGTCTACTCCAAAAAGCCAATTCGCTTCTATTACTTCTAAGCCTTTATTCATTAAAGTAGCGGAATCTATGGTAATTTTTCGGCCCATAGACCAGTTGGGATGCTTTAGCGCCTGTGCCGGTGTTACCGTATAAAGAGCCTCCTTCTCCCAAGTCCGAAAGGGACCGCCGGATGCAGTCAGGAGAATCTTGTGTAGACACTTGCTGTTCGGTTCAATGCATTGATAGATGGCAGAATGCTCGCTGTCCACAGGCAATATCGCTGCACCGCTCTTCGTTTGCGCTTTGCGTACCAAACTTCCGCCTGATACCAACGTTTCTTTATTTGCCAAAGCTAAATCAATACCCAATTCCAACGCTTTTAAGGTGGGCTCAATGCCGGCCGCCCCGCTCATAGCCCCTACCATCATATCCAGGGGAAATTGCTCTAATGCCTGCAGTACACCTTGCATGCCGCAAAGCACAACCAAACCCTGCTCTCTATTTTCCCGCTGGAAATTCTCATATGCGGCTGTATCCGTCACGACTACACAGGCTGGGTGATATTTTTTCGCTTGCTGCAGTAAAAGCTGCCAATTACGGTTTCCCGCTAACAGAACTATTTCAAAACGGCCGGGAAATGCCTCTACAACCTGTAATGTTTGCGTGCCGATAGAACCAGTAGAGCCCAAAATGGCCAATCGTTTCATTCTTATGTCACACCTTTCCTTAGTATGCCCCAAAATAGTGAGCAATCACAATACAATAATACATCACCGGTGCAGCTAACATGATACTGTCAAAACGGTCCAATATGCCACCATGACCAGGAATGAGTTTTCCAGAATCTTTTATTCCATAATACCGTTTAATCAAGCTTTCAATTAAATCACCAATTTGTCCAATAATAGAAATCACCACTGCAATGACAACCGTCACAACAGGAGAAAGCATGGAAAAATATGCATTTAATAATGAAAGTATAACACTGGTGACGAGAATACCGCCAATAGAACCCTCTATTGTTTTTTTAGGGCTTACCCGCGGACATAATTTATGCCTGCCAAGAAAACGCCCTACAAAATAGGCACCTGAGTCGCTGCTCCATATTGCAACAAATAAATATAAGACCAATAACCGACCGTTGTCCAACCCGTCAAAAGCAATCAAATGTGCCAGGGTCCAACCGATATATATTAATCCCAAAAAATTCACAGCGATATCTTCCACATTAAAAGAAGGAAAACGAAATACCGCCACAGTAAAGACAATACAAAAGGTACATAAAATTCCTAAGGATGCCCAGTTTTCCCATTTGAAATAACTGCCCGTCAATAAAATTCCTACGCCTAAAAGCACCGGTATGAATAAAAACTGCTGCCTGCCCCCAACCATACGGGCAAACTCAAATAATCCTACAACAGCCAATACCGCCACCATAAACGCAAAAGCTCCGCCGCCTAAATAAATAAAAAATAACAGTATGGGCAATCCCACTAACGCGCTTATAATTCTGGTTGCCATGTAACTCAACTCCTTTTTCCGCCTAACCCGCCATAACGTCGGTCACGGTTTTGATAGTCCCAAATAGCCTGCCACAAATGTTCCTTTTTGAAATCTGGCCATAAAATATTGGTCACCCAAAACTCACTGTAAGCAATTTGCCATAAGAGGAAATTACTGACCCGCATTTCGCCAGAAGGGCGAATCAATAAATCCGGGTCCGGCTGACCGGCAGTATAGAGATATCTGGAAAAGCACGCTTCATCCAAATCATCTAATTGCATGTTTCCTTTTTGCACATCCTCACAAAAGGCTTTTGCTGCCCGAATGATTTCCTGTCTTCCTCCATAATTTAATGCAACATTCAGGATAATGTGACTGTTATTTTTTGTTTTTTCCTTGGCAAACATTATTTTTTCATAAGTTTTTCCGCTCAAACGGCTAATATCGCCAATTGGGTTTACCCGCACCCCTTTTTCATCCAAGTAATCAATTTCCTTATCAATAAACTCTATCATCAATTCCATCAGTGCGTTGACCTCATCGGCAGGTCGTTTCCAATTTTCTGTAGAAAAAGCATATACCGTGAGATACTGAATCTTCAGCTCATCTAATGCAATAATTAAATTTTTCAACGCCTGTACGCCGACACGATGCCCGGCATTCCGCGCCAGTCCTTTATTGATCGCCCAACGACCATTTCCATCCATAATAACTGCAATATGCTTCGGCATTGGTTTTTGCTTTAACTCTTCCAATGTTACCTTCATAATTCTACTCCCTTTACTGAATGCCATACACGATTTAAACAATTTGTAGAAAATTTATGACCGTTTATATTATAATATGTCTACCTTTATAAAGCAAGAATTCGGCTGCATTTTCTACCTGCGCAGTATGAAAATGCTCATTTTTAATTTCTGTTTCTTTTGGAAAAATCCCTATATATATTTATATATTGTAAATGATACAGAATCATTTTTTCTCATCTTCGCTGTTCCATTTGTCTCTGCAAACACTTTATTTGCCGACTCAATTCTCGTACCTCATGCTCCAATAGTCTTACCTTTTCTGTATCCCGACGTGTAGTGTGATCAATCGCAGTTTCCTGTATCTGTGCTGTGTACGGGCAATAACATTCACCCACTCCATTTCTCTGCAATTGCTGCTGTGCGTTGAATACAAGGATAGCTTGCCCGATTAATGTTAACCAGTTTCCAATTAAATTTTGCACATTGAAGGGCATATGTAATGCGCTCAAATTACCCAAAAGTTCAGCTGTCAAAAGTACTGCCTCTGGATGTAGATTCTGTAGCTTATCATCCTCTTTTTCTGGCACCGTCATCAACTCCTGCTGTAAAAGTTTCTTTACTAATAGCATATACAAAAAACTGTTTCGGAGTTCTCCGAAACAGTTGAAAATAGACGATACATATTTGTATAGAAAGATTTTTTATAAAACTACTCACTCCGCTTTACCAGTTTCCAAAAGCGTTTGTGTTTCTGCAAACATTCTAATTCCGGATCCTGTATAGCATAATTGCGATTTTCATCATCCAACTGAATCGCCTTTTCTAAGGCTAGTAAACCCCGCATCGCTTCCCCCATTAAAGAATAGGTGCATGCCATATTATACCATAAATCAGCATTGTTCGATGTCATCTTGAGAGCTTTTTCGTGGCAGAATATCGCATCATCAAATTCTTGCTGTTCTGCCAGTTCGATGCCTAAGTTGGAATAGAGATAAAAGTTGTCTGGTTCCTGCAACAAGGCCCAAAAGTAAATCTGTATCGCCTGGTCTGCCATCCCAATAGCAGAGAGTTCTACAGCAATCGCAATCATCTCCTCCACGGAGTTCGTCTGCCCTAATGCTTTACAAAAATATTCTCCCGCTTCCTGATTGCGTTCCAGTCCCGCCAAGACCTGCCCCAGACAAAACAAAGCGTCAATATGATTGGGCTTTAACGTTAAACAATATTGATAATACCGTTCTGCCGCCTCTTCATTGCCCATTTCCCGCATGGTATTGGCAAGCTCATAGTATAAGTCACTGCTTCTCGGCTGCAAAATCAAACCTTGCACAAAAGCATCTGCTGACTGCTCATACCGCTGCATCTGCCGATACCACAGACCCATTACAAAACAAACCTCAGCGTTCAGCTGCTGTTCTGTTCTCATTTTTTCATAAAAATGATCGGCCTGCGCGAAATCATTATTTTGCACCAGCTTCTCCCAATGCAGATAGGCCAGCGTTTTCTCGCCCTCCATATATCATCAACCTTCACGCGCAATTTGACTGATAGGCTTTTTGTGCAAAATACCGTCCTCATAAATCCAGCACTCCGCATCGTCCTCAGCCATATTTTCTATTTTAGCAAAAGCCGGTTGATATTGCAATCGTTTCATAGCCCATACTGCCGTTCCTCGTAATTCGCCGTCTTTATGCTCCAAAAATTTTATCAGCCGTTTCATATATGGCTCAATTTGTGAAAAATACGTTTTCCCCAAATAACCCACCGACCATAAAACACCTAGATGACACATCGGGCTGTCCAAACCGTTGTTAATCATGATTTTTATAAATTCTCCATATTGTAGTGGGTTTGCTTTGATGATTGCCGTCATCATTTCCGGTGCTGCCCAGGGTACATTTCCACTCTCATCAGCCATTGCCCATACAGCTCTTCGAATGACATTGCGATAGCACTCGTCATATTTTCCTGAATAGGCTTCAGCCAACTTTTCCAAAGCAGAAATGGCATACCAACGCTGTGTATTGCGATAATCTCCCCATATATTCATCTGCACATAACGCAGAACACGGGCATTATTTTTTTTGCCCAACTCCACAATGCCTTGATAATTTTGTGCTGCCAGATATTCTGTCACAAGTGTTTTTTCATTGTTTCGCATACTAATCCCCTCCACTATTCAGCTATTAATAAAAATATACCCACAGCGTGGCGGAAAAAAACAAAAAATAGCACATATCACTGTCTCTTAATCGGAAATAGAAAAAAAGTAAAAATATTTTTTCTTTCTGAGAAAAAGAGCAGGATATTTACTTTTTTCTCCCGAAGAAAAATACAGAAGTTCCCCATCAGGGAATGAGATAATCACAATGTTCAAAAAGGATGATTTCTTTGCATTACACAGCTAATCCGCAACAAGGCTTGACAACTGAACAGGTTCAACAGCGCCAAGCGCAAAATCTTATCAATCACGATGCAACTGTGCCTACAAAATCAATTGGCGCTATCATAAGAGAAAATCTTTGCACATTATTTAATCTGGTCAATGCTGTTTTGGCTTTCGCAGTATTCTCTGTCGGCTCTTACAAAAATATGCTGTTTATGGGTGTTGTACTGTGCAATCTATTTATCGGCATTGTGCAGGAAATCCGCGCAAAACGTGCTGTTGACAGTTTATCTCTTTTGCATGCGGCAAAAACTGTTGTGATACGCCAAGGACAGCAGCAAGAAATTCCTGTACAGCAGATTGTTTTAGATGATATTCTTTTATTGCAAAACGGAAATCAAGCGGCAGTAGACTGTCTTGTATTGACTGGCCACTGTGAGGTGGACGAGTCCTTTATCACCGGAGAATCAGAGCCTGTCTACAAACAAAGTGGTGATATAATTTTATCCGGCAGCTTTATTGTGAGCGGTACATGTCGCGCCCGCGCGGAGAGTATAGGTAATGATACATATATTTCCTCTATTTCCCGAGAGGCGAAACACTATAAAAAAACAAAGTCCGAAATCATGCAGACCTTAAATCGCATCATCGGCGTCATTTCTTTGATTATCATTCCAGTAGGCATGATTCTCTTACACAACCAGCTACGAATTTCCGGTACAACCTATGCAGAGGCGATTGTCCAGACTGTAGCTGCGCTCATTGGAATGATTCCAGAAGGGTTAATCCTTCTCACCAGCACCGTATTAGCTGTCAGTGTTGTGCGACTGGCACGGCAGCAAGTTATGGTGCAGGATCTCTACTGTATTGAGTCTTTAGCTAGAGTAGATACCATCTGTTTGGATAAAACAGGAACTTTAACACAAGGGGATTTATCTGTAACTGGTGTTGAATTATTACAGGAAGAAGGACATCCTATTGCAGCGATTTTGCATAATTTTACCGCTGCACTTGAGGATAACAACGCTACATTTGCTGCGCTGCGCAGAGCATATCCGCCTAAAGAGCAATGGCAGATAATTGCATCCTATCCATTTTCCAGCTTACACAAATGGTCAGCAGTTACATTTTCTCAAAAAGGCACTTACATTTTAGGCGCGACTGAATTTATCTGTCCAGATATGCTCCCTTCTTTGCAGGAAAAATTGCAGCAGCTCTCACAGACGAACCGTGTACTGCTGCTCGCCTGGACCGATCAACCGGTGCAACCGGGGATTTTACCGCCGCAGATTACGCCAGTAGGTTTTATTTTACTGCAGGACAATTTGCGCACTGCAGTGAAGCAGACCTTGGAATATTTCACAAAGCAAGATATCAATCTAAAGGTGATTTCCGGCGATAATGCCTGTACAGTTTCCAATATCGCCCGCCAGGCCGGCGTACCCAACTGGCAGAATTATATCGATATGACCACAATCCAAACACAAGAGCAGATCAAAGAAGCGGCAGAAAACTATACAATATTCGGTAGAGTAACACCGGAACAGAAAAAACAGCTCATACAAGCATTGCAGCAAAATGGCCATACCGTAGCGATGACTGGGGACGGAGTAAACGATGTATTGGCGTTGCGTCAATCTGATTGCAGTATTGCAATGGCTGCAGGTACCGATGCCGCGCGCAATGTATCCCAGCTAGTACTGTTAGATTCTAATTTTGACGCCTTGCCCCATGTTTTGGGCGAAGGGCGCCGTTCCATCAACAATATTCAACGTTCTGCCTCGCTGTTTTTAGTAAAAACAATTTATGCGACCTTTTTTGCTTTGATTTTTTTGTTTGTTCAGTTGCCATATCCGTTTATTCCCATTCAACTCACCTTGATTAGTTGCCTTACAATTGGGATACCCTCATTTTTATTGGCATTGGAGCCCAATCATGATCGTGTACAAGGAAAATTTTTAAAAAACATCTTGAGCAAATCCCTGCCTGGAGGATTAACCATTGTAATCAATCTAATCCTGATTTTGCTTTGTGCCCAATATTTTCAATTTACGTCAGAAGAAATCAGTACATTATGCGTGATTCTCACGGGATTTACCGGATTTTTGGTGCTATATCGCATTTGTTTGCCATTTCGTCGCAGCCGTTTCGCTATGTATGCAATGTTGATTGCTCTGTTTATCTCTGCAATTCTTCTGTTGCCTGATTTATTCGCCATCACACCGTTAAGCCACGTTGCCCTTTGTTTTATGCTTTGTTTCTTTCCCTTAGATTATTTTATCTTCTATCAAATATTTCATTTGATACAGAAGCAGTATCACACATAAACAACGCAAAAAGGCCCTTGAGAAAAATACGGTTCTACAATAAATGTTGGGGTGTCACATCGAAAGGTGTGATACAGCCAGCATTGTTTTTTTCAAAATAAAAGAGCACAGAGCTTCAATATCCTGTAGAATAAAGTTAACCAGACAAAATTCACAGATAAAAAGGAGAAGTCACTATGCTTAATGAATATTCTATCAATAAACTAATCAATTTACCAGAAGAATTTATCATACAGGAAAATAATTGAAAAAGAATCCGATATCTATTTGTCGTTGCCGCAAACACCCCATGAATGCCCCAACTGCAAAACGATAACATCACGTGTCCATGACTACCGTGAGCAAAAAGTTACCGATATCCCTTTGTTAATGGAAAAATCTATCTTTGTCTTTAGAAAACGAAGATACTTTTGTCCCTGCTGTAAGAAAAAATTCTATGAAAATAATCCTGTATTAAGCCGCTACAAACGCCAGACTAACAGGCTTCGTCTTCATGTGCTGGGCAGCCTTGCTGATATGAAAACAATCACACAGATTGCCCAGGAGCACTTTGTTTCCTTTGGCATTGCCAACAGAATCATGGAGTATATAAGATATCCAAAACCGTCTGTATTGCCGCGCACAATAGCGATTGATGAGTTTCGGGGCAATGTAGGAGAAAAATTTCAGTGTCTGCTTGTAGATCCTCAACACCATGAGGTACTGGATGTGCTTCCAACAAGAAACAGTGACGAACTGCATGCCTATTTCAATCAATATCCAATGAAAGTACGCAAGAAGGTTCGCTATATCGTAATGGATTTAAGTTCTATGTTTTACAGTGTTATGCGCTCCTGTTTTCCTAAAGCAAAGATCATAGCAGATAAGTTTCATGTAGTGCGTCTGATTACCTGGGCATTAGATGCAGTTCGCAAGAGAGTACAGAAGAATTTTGCAAAGAATCGGAGAATTAGCTTTAAACATAGTAAAAGGCTGTTACTGAAGCATAGCAAAAAGTTAACGGATGAGGAAAAGGATAGCGTCACAATTATGCTTAGTTCTTCTGATGAATTACGGCTGGCATATCGGTTGAAGGAGCTGTTTTATGATGTAATGGAAAGTCCGACAAGACAACATTTCAAAGCCAGATATAAGTGGTTTAAGTACGAAGCAGAAGATATAGGAATTGAAGAGATTACAAAACATTTGCCGACTTTTGATAAATGGATATATGGGGTTTTTGCACCCCAACATTTGACGTAGAGCCAAAAAATGTAGATGTTATTTATTCTATTTGATAAAAAACAAAAGAAAAAAGAGAGGAACTTTTCCTCTCTTTCTTCACCAATATCCTGGCAATGC
>OFFL01000197.1_pt1 | contig 69895 bp, 72 predicted proteins | sample 1521391 | NCBI WGS metagenome assembly OFFL01 (sample SAMEA3504082, study PRJEB24116) | mouse gut metagenome | biome: mouse gut; feature: mouse-associated habitat; material: faeces | place: Denmark | collected 2011
CGCTGCCAGGTTAGCAGATAACGCTTCCAGGTTAGCTGACAAAGATGCCAAGTTAGCTGACAATGCTGCTAAGTTAGCTGACAATGCTGCCAAGTTAGCTGACAATGCTGCCGAAATTGCAAAACTGAAAGAATTGCTTGCCCAGGCAGGCATTCAGTTATAAAGAATAATTATTGGTACAAAAAAATTGAGCGCCTAGGCGCTCAATTTTTTTGCTTTATGAACAAATTTCATTATCTCTTCAGATTTACAAGTTCTTCAAGTAAAGAGTCGGAGGTTGTGATAATTCGGCTATTCGCCTGGAATCCTCTCTGAGTTGTGATCATGTCAGTAAACTGCTGTGACAGGTCTACATTGGACATTTCCAACACGCCAGTTGTCAAAGTTCCAGTACCACTTGCCTTGATATCCACGATAGAAACATCGCCAGAGTTTGCTGTCACCTGATACAGGTTGTCGCCCGCATTCTCAAGACCCATCGCATTCGCAAAGGTTCCCACACAAATCTGTCCAAGATTTGCAGACATACCATTGCTGTAAAGCGCTGTAATCAATCCGTCTGTACCAATCGTAACACCTGTCATTGTACCCATTTTCCGTCCATCAAGCTTATCGCCCTCAAGGGAGCACTTCTTGCCATTGTCGCCGCCGCTTGTATCAGACATATTCACAGTAACATTGCTGAAATTAGGGCCCAGTGCCGATAAATTCACGGTAAAGGACTCGCTTCCTGCAGCACCAACATAACTGAATTTACCATCACCTTTGTCATAGGATAGATCCCAAGAAGATGTTCCATTGAGAATTGTACTGATATCCACATCCGCACCATTTTTGTCAGACATCCCAAGCAATGATATGGTATAATTTCCTTCATCAATTGCCTCACCGGTTTTTGTCTCTGTTGTGGTATAGGTTTCTGTTGGATATTTATTATCTGGGTTGGTCTTTAATGCAAGGACTTTCAGAATATCATTATAAAGATTGCTTGGAATATCTGTACCACCAGGCATCTGAATTTCTTTACCTTCACCAGTACTATTATCCTTAAAAACATAATCCGTCACTGATTCATCATTGTCATTCTTATAAACCTGTCGGATTGCTGTAATCTTATCCATATCAGCCTTTAATGCACACGTAGGAGGATTTCCTGCTACTGGATCATCATAGAATAATTTTCTGGCATCTTCAGAAATCATGCTGACAGAGAAATCCTCAGATAGTGGATATGTTGGTATATCCTTCGCATAGCCAAACTCTCCTGAAAAATCGATCTTAAGATCAGTAATATTATATAATATACCTTTGTCTAACAAAGCATTTTTTAAATCAGCATTTGCAGGATCATCAACAAACTGTTTCAAATTCAATGCCAACTGGCATGGCTGGCCTAGTGTATATGTACCTGTCGGATTACCGCCAGGTACAGCTGTACCTGCAGAAACAAATTTCCAAATCGCATCGTTTAAAGCTTCTATCAGTTCAGGACTTGTTGTTTCTGCCAGTGTTCTGTTTTCACCATTAACCTCATAAGAATAGCTCAGCTTTGAAGTATCAACTTGATACAAAGTTGCTGGAAGATCATAAGCATTTGCTGTATTTAAAATTGATCTTGTAGAACTTGTCGGCGTTGTCTTTGGCAAAATACCAAACTTCATATTATACTGATATCCCTGCGCATCATATACCGGAACATTTACCTGCTTGCCGTTTGCCGTCTGGAATTCGCTGTCATTTTTATCCACAATACCTTTAATGATTGTCTGTGTGGTAGCAGCTGCCTCATAGCTATTTTTTGCCATTACATTGATGTTTCCTACAGAACTCTGTACGATATCTCCATTGGCATCAACGCCCCAGCCCTGCACGATAAAGCCGTTGCTTGACATACACAGGTTTCCTGCTTCGTCTACGTTGAACGATCCGTCTCTTGTATAATATGTGTTGGTTCCATCACTCACTACAAAGAATGCCTCACCAGAAATCTTGATATCAAATGGATTTCCGGTTGACTGACTGGAACCTTCCTGTGTAATACTGGTATTGATCGCAGCCGTTTTCACACCAAGTCCAATCTGTCTAGGGTTGGTACCGCCGGTTGATACGGTCGGGCCTGTTGCCGCCTGTGTTGTCTGATAAAGCATATCAGAAAAGTTCAGTGACTTTGCCTTGTAACCTGTTGTATTAACGTTTGCGATGTTATTACCGATAACGTCCATTCTTGTCTGGTGTGATCTCAAACCGGAAACACCAGAGAAAAGTGATCTCATCATAATTAAGTGACCTCCTAATTTTTATTGCCGTATCTGTATCTATCCAATCTGTCATTCAATGGATATCAGCCCCCTTAAAAGGTCCGGCTTTTCATACATTTTAAATAATTACGGCTCCATCAATATTGGTATAAATATTTTCGTCTGCTTCTGTCTGATCCATTGCTGTGATAACAGTGTTGTTCTTTGTATTGACGATAAACGCAAGCTGATCCACCAGCACCAGGGAATCCCGGATACCTTTTTCGCCCGCCTTTTTCGTACCATCATTCAACCTTTCCAGTTGTTCTTCGGTCAGTTCTATGTTTCTGTCATTCAATCTGTTTGCCGCATGTTTGGAAAATTTCACAGGTTCCGTCGTTTGTGTACTTTGCACCTGCTGCTTTTGAAGAATTTCTTCAAAGCTCATACCCTGTGGCAGTTTCTGACTGGCACTGGCCTTCTGTTGTTTTAAATATTGATCCTGAAGCTGTTCAATGGAAAGGAACTGACTGTTTCTGATATTCATTCTGTATTCCTCCCTGCCATATCGCTTTTAGATTTGTACGCTCTGATTTCTCTTATGCGGTTTCTGTCTTATTATCATCTTCTGACCCCTGTGTGTCATCAGGTTCCTTCTCATCGTCAGGCTTTGTTTCGTCTGGTTTCTCTCCTGCCAGAAGATTGAGTTTATCAAGAATCGCGTTCATTTTGGTATTGAAACTTTCCAAGATATCATCCAGAGAAGTGCTTGTGTCCTTTGAGGTATCTTCGAATTCAACACCAAGTCCTTCCAGTTTTTGTTTCCATAGTGTGAACTTTTCAAGTTCTTCTGAACCATAGGTTGCCATGAAGTTCTGCTCATACTCATTCATCGTATTGTAGTAATCCAATGCTCCCTGTATAACGTTCTGATAAGACTTATCTGCAAAAGTGATATCTGGAAGACCCTTAATCATTGCTTTGAAGGTACTGTATTTCTTGTATGCAGCAGAGTATTCATCACTGATAACACTATCCACATCACTGACAGAAAACTTCTGATCATCAATTACAAGAATTGGCTTGCCATTCTCCATCAGAACATAGTCAACCGTTCCTTGCGTATAGTTTATTTCTCCAGTCTTTTCATTGGTCGTTCTCATGATAACTTCTTTGCCAATCATTTCGTTTGCTCTGAGCATATCAATAGACTCTGCCATCTCACCCATCTTTTCAACCTGTGTGAAAGTCGCATACTGCGAAACCCACTCGGTATTGCTCGTAGGCTCTAATGGGTCTTGATTCTGCATCTCAGCAACCAAAAGCGTCAGGAACATATCACTGTCTATCGAGCTGTTTTTACTTTTGCTTTTCTTTGTTAATGAATCTCCCGATGTCGTTTGTGTCTGCAATTTGCCGTCTTCGCCAACTGGCGCAACCAAACTTCCCATAGCTGTTCCTCCTTTTTAGAATATTTTGATTCCTACACAAATAAATCCATTGTGTTTCCGTTCGCTGCCATCATTTCCATGGCAATTCTAGTCGCATCATCTGCACCCTGCATTTCTTCTGTCATCTCTTCTTCGTCTTCAAATGCATTGAGGTTGATGCTGTTTCTGCGTATTCCCTGAATACGGTTTGTCTTCTGTTCCTGTTCACTTTGCTGCTGTCCCTGATGGTTTCCATCCAGATTTTTTTCCATCTGATGGCTTGCCACTGATACTTCAATCGCTTCGATCTTAACGCCCTGTTCCTCCAGGTTTGCCTTTAACTGTGATGCCTGTGCCTCAATTGCTGCCTTTACGGTTTCGCTCTGTGTTGTAAACTCTGCTGTTACCATTCCGCCTTTTGTTGTCAATGATACATTCACTGTTCCAAGACTTGCTGGATGAAGCTGCAGTTCCATCTCCGTGAGCTTTTCACCCTTCACAATCTTTATCATGTCTGCAATCTGCCGCATAATATTTTCTGTGCTCTCAGAAGTATAGCTCTCTGTAGTTTCATTTGCCGCATTTACAGTTTCACTGTTTTGATTCTGGATGAAATTCTGGTTTTGTCCGAAATTCTTTGGCTCATTGTCACTTTCTTTGCCCGCATCCTGCTCCGGTTTTTCTGGCTGAACTTTGGTAGTGCTTTCCGTCGAATTTTCCTGCTGGTTTTCTGGAAGCTCCTGTGTTTTTTGCGTCTGTGTATCATCTTCATTGATAATCACAGGATTTTTTTCTGCTGATTCTTTGCCAAGATTCTCCATCGCTGGCTGATCTGCATTTTCAGAAGAAATCAGTTGAATATCTGGCTCTTCTGTCATCAAAACTTCTGGTTCTGTATTTTGATTTTCAAGCTCCTGAAGCTTTTGCAGAATGATATCAAGTTCCTCACTTGTCAAACCTGCGTCTTCAAGCAATGTACCTACCTGTGTATCAACCAATTCCACAATATCCTGCAATGCTGTGTAAAGCTCTTCATTGGCAATCAGATTGATTGCAGAATCCTCTCCTGCTATCGCCGTTACAAGCTGTGTCATATTCGCTGGGTCAAGCAAATCAAACGTCTGAAGTCCCGCACTCTCCATACCTGCCATCAGTTCCTCGTCAGTAATACCTAAGATTTCTTTTATCTGTTCCATAATCTGACTCAGTGCGTCTGCAATCTCCTCCGCTGTCATCTCGTCCACAGGCTCTTCACCTAAAACTTCTGTTCCTGCAGGATCTTTGCCGACTTCTGACACCTTCTCTTCGGCTGTTGACTTATCCAACTCCACCTTGTCGTCCCCTGAAAGTTTATCTGACTCAGTGGCTGGTTTTGTGTCTTCGATTTTCTTCTGCGTGCCATTATTTTTGTTCTCATAAGTCGTCTTGTTGTTCACTTCCTGGGTCTGCCCGGTTTTCTGCGCTGTCATTTGAAAAACGTCTCCAAAATTCTGCGAATTATCAGCTGTTTTTTTACTGCTTGCTAATGCATTCACCGTAAAATTTCTGTCCAGAGCTGAACTATTTAGGGCTGTTCCTGTCATTGTCATTCCTCCTCTCTTTAATTTTCAAGGTACTTTTATATATCTCACGCCATAAACAATGTTTCCTGGCCTGGGATATCAAATATACTGCACAAATTTGCTTTTTACAGTACATTTGATATCCCAGGTTTATGGCGTACCATACAACGTTTCCTTCATATATAAATAATACAAAAAACGTTATATTAGGTCACATAAATTATATCGGTAATTATTTTTAATTCCTTAATTATTTGGATTCATAATTTTTGTAATTCTTGCCGCTACCGCCGGGTCCATCTCTCCCATAATAGAACCTCTTGAAGCTGCCGGAAGATTGGACAATATTTCTGCTGCCAAGTCAAGATTATCTGTCATAGCGCCAAGAATTTTTGCTGCACTTTTGGCGTCCATATTGCTGTATGTTGCCACATAATCTCTCATTTTGGCATTGACTGCTTCTTCCTGTACCACTTGTTTGTACAGCGCTTCTGCTGTTGTTGGGTCCATTCCTTCATAGTAAGCGCGGTACTCTTGTGCTCCAGGGCCATTCTCCGCATAAACGACTTCTTCATAGAATTGTTCTTTTATGCGTTGAAATTCTACCTGATTTTTTTCAAACGTCTGCAGACGCTGTACTTCCGCTTTTAAAGCTTCTATCTGCTCAGCATATGCAGTATTAGAATTTTGAGCTTGCTCAAGCTGCTTTTCAAGCTGGTTTAACTGGTCTACTGCATCTTTGATACTGCTGTAGCCTCCATAAGACTTTTCCTTTGTTTTCTCTATATCTGTTTCATTTGGAAGTATCTTGTTAATCACAGGCACATCCTTCAACATGGGTGCCAATACATTAGAGCCAAAGCCTCCTACATCCATTTTCACAAGCAGGCACAAGATACCAAGCCATATGACAATAATAAATATTGTAACAACGATAACCGACGCGTTCGTGCCGTCTATCTGTTCATCCAGTTCCCGTTCCTGATTTTCCAGCTCTTTTGCGCGTTTCCTGGCTTCTTTTTTCTGGTTCTTCTGCTCCTTTTTTAATGCCTTTTGATTTTCCCTGAGCTGCTTTAACTGCATCTCCGGTGCATCAGGGCTTAAATTTTCGTCCTTGCGTGCCATATTGATATAACCATGCCTTTCCATAGATTCTGCAAACTAGTGTACTGACCACATAACACTTTTCCTTCTTCATCATTCAGATTCCGGAACTGTTGCTTTCCATCAATTTTTGTCCATATGTGTAGGAAGTAAGTTGATCGATTTCCTTCATTTCCACTGCTTGCTCTTCTTTCATAAACTCCTCAAATGCATTCTCTTTGAGCTTTTCGTGTGCTTTCCGCTCCTGCATAAGTTCTTGTAGAGCCGCTCTTGCCCGCTCTACAACCTTGGCTGCGCGAGCAACCTCTTTCATTTGATCCGCGATATATTCATCCATCTTCATCACTGCTCTTTTATTCTCACGGATTTTTCGCACATCAATCAGCTCTGAACGAAGCTTCACACCCTCCTGCATATAAAACACCCGCCTTGCATGAAGCTCTTCTAACTTTTTTTTCTCAGCATCAAGTCTCATATTGGCTTCAGCAAAATCCTGTTTTGCTTTGTTTTCAAGTTTTTCCTTGATGTCAAGAATCCCCTGCATCTTGTAACGGAATACTGCCATTTCATTACCCCTTTTTGTTTGAATGTACTCTTATACGTCAGGCATAAAGAGACTTTGCATGCACAAACCTAATTCGCAAACATTGCCTCAAGTTGTTCTACGGTTTCCTCAAAAGTGAACTTATCCTCTGTCTCTTGCAGTAAATACTCATTGACTTCTTCAATTTTGCTGATTGCTCTGTCAATATTGGGATTGCTTCCCTTTTTGTAGGCACCGATATTAATTAAATCCTCCGCCTCATTATATGTCGCCATAATATTTTTGAGCTTGCCCGCCGCTGATTTATGTTCTCTTGACGCCACCATTGACATACATCTTGATATACTCTGCAGTACGTCAATTGCCGGATAATGATTCCTGTTGGCAAGTTTTCTAGTGAGCATGATATGCCCGTCAAGAATACTTCTTGCAGTATCTGTAATCGGTTCATTGAAATCTTCACCTTCTACCAGAACTGTATACAGTCCTGTGATGGAACCCTTCTCAGAACAACCTGCGCGTTCAAGAAGCTTTGGCATTTCTGAGTATACACTTGGCGGATAACCTCTTGTTACTGGCGGCTCTCCTGTTGCCAATCCAATCTCTCTTTGCGCCATAGAAAAACGCGTGAGAGAGTCCATCATTAGAAGTACGTCCTTGCCCTGATCTCTGAAATACTCTGCAATCGCTGTTGCGGTTTTTGCCGCTTTATTTCGTTCCAGCGCCGGCCGATCCGATGTCGCTACCACAACAATCGAACGGCGCATTCCTTCTTCACCAAGGTCACGCTCTATAAACTCGCGAACCTCACGTCCACGCTCTCCAATCAGTGCTATCACATTGATATCTGCTTTGGTATTTCTTGCAAACATTCCCATAAGTGTTGATTTTCCAACACCAGAACCCGCAAAAATACCAATACGCTGACCTTTTCCTACGGTGATCAGTCCGTCTACTGCCTTCACACCCAGCGGAAGCACTTCGCTGATAATCGTCCGGCTCATTGGGTCTGGAGGCGGCGCCTCCAATGCATATCTCTTGACAGTAGCAGGATCTGGAACATAACCATCAATACATCTGCCAAGTCCATCAAGTGTTTTTCCCAGTAGGCTGTCTCCCACGGACACACTAAGCGGATAGTTCATATTCTCAACAATACATCCCAGGCCAATACCTTCTGTATCTTCATATGGCATCAGCAGTGTTTTTTTGTCTTTGAATCCAACCACCTCAGCAAGTATTCCATGCTTTTTTTCGGAATCGGTAAAAATTCTGCACATATCCCCCATTTTAGCATCTGGCCCTGAAGATTCGATTGTTAGACCTACTACGTTTTCCACTTTGCCCAGCTTTTTGAAAAAACTTTTATTCAATACGGTCTGATATTTTTCAAAGGAAATTGTTATATCCATCTTTTCCACACTCCCTAGTATGTTTTCCCAAAGTCTGGTATCCTCTATTTTATGCCTCGTATGACAGAAGCCTCAGTTCTTCATTCAAAGCTTCAAGCTGTGTTCCGAGACTACAGTCAAACACACCATTTCCTGTCTCTATCATGCACTCATTCTTTTCTAGTGTCGCATCCTCAAGAAGTTCCACATTTTCAAGCGCAATATTGGTTCCCTTGACAAGTTCCCTCTTTTGCATACTTGCAAACGGAAAATCTTCCTTGGATACGTGCACCAAATAAGTGCCTCCACCCTCTATATTTCTCATCGTATTTTGTATCAAATAGACAATGAGTTCTCTGGAATTTTTGAGGCTTACATGGAAAATATGCTCATAAATTCCAATCAGGGTATCAATAAAACGCGGTTCTAATTCATTTATCTTCTGTGTATATTCTTGCTCAATTGCAGCAATCTGCTCATTTGCCTCTGCATATACGCGCTCTCGTTCTTCTGCTACACTATTAAGTCCATCCTGATGTCCCTGTGCGAATCCATCATTTTGTCCCTGCTCGAAACCTTCTTGATATCCTTGGTTTCGGCCTTCTTCGATTGCCTGCACCCGCGCCTGCTCAATCTGTTCAAGCGCTTCCTGCCGCATCGCCTCTATTTGTGCCTGAGCCTGGGCTATCAACTCCTCCTGTGATGGTTTTGATGGCTGTTCTGGCACAGAAGCCTCTGTTCCCTGGACATCTTCCTTTGCATTCTGACCGCCCCCGATAATATTTCCTTCCTCACCTTGTATCAGTTTGGATACTTCAACGGCGTCGATGCCCTGTGTAAAACCATCTGCAAAATCTGGTTCTTCCCCACATTGTTTTGCAAGTTCCACTGCAAGCTCTCTGAGCTTTGCCTCAGCACGTGCATTGGAATCTATAATTCTGGTATTGGCCGGGTTCACTACCACCCAGCCTGATTTTAATACGCCACCATTATTAGACAACGATCTCGTCACCTCCGCCTCGTGAAATAACGATCTCCGCAGAATCTTCAAGTTTTCTGATAATGTTTACAATCTTCTGTTGAGCCTCTTCCACGTCCTTCATTCTGACAGGTCCCATAAACTCCATATCTTCTTTTATCATTTCTGCAAGACGTTTTGACATATTGCTGAAAATCGCATTCTGTACTTCTTCTGTTGAGCCTTTACATGCAATGGCCAGATCGTTGTTGTCAACATCTCTAAGCACACGCTGAATTGCACGGTCGTCGAGAAGCAAGATATCCTCGAATACAAACATCTTCTTTCTGATCTCGTCTGCAAGTTCTGGTTCTTCCACTTCGAGCGTTTCCATAATGTGCTTTTCTGTTCCTCTGTCTACGGTATTCAAGATATCTACTACCGCATCTACGCCACCGATAATGGTGTAATCCTGATTTACAAGAGAAGAAAGCTTTGATTCCAACACACGTTCCACTTCTTTGATGACATCTGGACTGGTTCTGTCCATTGTTGCAATACGCCTTGCTACTTCCGCCTGTTTTTCTGGTATCAGGGCGCTCAATATCGTTGCTGCCTGCCCTGCTGACAGATAGGATAAAATCAGAGCAATTGTCTGAGGATGCTCATCCTGTATAAAGTTCAACAACTGAGATGCATCCGTTTTCTTGACAAACTCGAAAGGTTTTACCTGTAATGATGCTGTCAGTTTTCCAATGACATCCAGCGCCTTGTCTGCTCCAAGTGCTTTCTCCAAAAGTTCCTTGGCATATCCAATACCACCTTCGGCAATATACTGTTGAGCCAGACAGACTTCATAAAACTCATTGATTACCTTTTCTTTTACCTGTGGTGTAACGCTTTTGGTATTTGCAATTTCAAGCGTCAGGTCTTCTATTTCATCTTCCTTTAAATGTTTGAAAATAAGGGAGGATTTCTCAGGTCCAAGGGCTATCAATAAGATAGCCGCTTTTTGTATCCCCTTTAATTCTTCCTTTTCCGCCATTACAAGTTACCCCCAATCCTCACCGAGCCAGTTTCTCAAAAGTGTAGCTACTGCCTCTGGATTTTCCTCTACGAAGCTCTCGATAAGCTTTCTTGCCTCGGACTTCTGTTCTGTCTCTATTAATTCAAGTTCTTCCTGATTTGACTGCAGCAAATCTTCAACTGCAAGCTCTTCCTCTTCCTCAACTTCTCTCTTGGTTCTCAGGCTCATCAGTACTACAAATGCCAGAAGTGTCAGAATAATGACTATCAAAGCAATCTGAACGATATCTTTGATTTCAACCGTAGATTTTACAGCATCTATAAATTGAACTTCCTCATATGCTACAAATGTTACATTTTTTGCAGGTATGCCTGTAGCATTGGCTACCATATTAACTAAATCTTCATCTATTTCCAGCTTAACCTTTTCATTGTTGGCAAGCTTATATTCTTCCCATGTGATACCGGCCAAAAGTCCCTGAAGTCTCACGTCTTCTTCTCTTTGCACACGATATTTCACTGCTGCTACAGATACAGAACTGTTGTTGTATTCAATGGTTCCTGTAGCTGCGGTTGTCTTAATAATCTCCTCATTTGGAAGATAATCCACACGCTCCTCATAAGTGCTGTTGTTGGTTCCTGTTGACTCATCAATCATATAATCCGTTTCAGAATTTGAGTCTGTGCCAGGTACACCACCGATTCCGTCTGTTGCATTGGACTGATAAACTTCTCTGTGAGAATACAATCCCTGGTCATGCGCATCATCTGGTGTTGAATAATTGTGCTGTGTGATTTCTTTCTGTGAGAAGTCCATGGTAACATTGGTTGCTACCTCTATCTGGTTGAACTCATTTGTTCCAAGAAGTACCTGTCTTACCTCATTTTTGATAAGGCTTTCCGCTTCTTGTTTGAGCATCATCATTGTGTCTGCTTTCTCTATGGTAGCGTATGTTTTCTCTACAGGGAACCAAATTTTTCCATCAAAGTCTGTGATTGTTATATTGTCTGTACTGTCATTTCCAAGTCCTGTTGCTACCATTTTTGCAATTGCTGCTGCATTTTCTTCTGTAAAAGGTACTGTGTCATCCAGTTCAAGAAGAACACTTGCATATGTTTCAAGATTCTGTGCGATAAGCGTGCCATTATCTTCTGGAATTGTGAGCTGGCAAGAAGCTGTTTTTACTGCTTTCATGCTCTCAACATCTTCCTCAACTTGGTTTTCCAGGTAAAGTTTATAACGTTTCTGCTTATCTGCTTCTGTTGTAGAAAAGCTTCCATCAAGCACATCATCAATTGTGTATGCTGATGTTGGAATATTGTTTGCTCCAAGTAAAAGGTTCGCATCTGATTCCTGCTCTTTGAGGATATCAAAACGCAGCCCGTCTGATGAAATTTCATATGTAAGACCTTGGTCATCAAGCAATTGCTTGACTGCGGCTGCTTCTTTCGTAGACTCACAAACTACCAAATCTTTTATGTATTGTTTTCTTGTAAGCACTGCGACTAATATTGCTATAGCAAGCAGAATCACAACGCCGATTCCAATAATTAACGTTTTCTGCTTCGGCTGGAATTTATTCCACCACTCTTTTATCCTGTCCAATATTTTTTTTCCAAAATTCAATACCTTGTCAACCATATCAAGCGTCTCTCCTTATCCCTCTTAATTCCCCTGTAATCCGTTACATCGTATCTGTTTTGTACTTATTAAATCTGTATCTGCATGATTTCTTTGTAGGCTTCCAAAAGCTTATCTCTCAGTCCTATTGTATATTCAAGCGCTGTCTGTGCTTTTCCAACTGCCATTGTCAAATCATGTGTATTGTCCGAAATTCCCATTGCCCATTTGACAACTTCATTTTCCTGGTTTGACAATGCTGTATTGGTATCTGTTATATTGCTTACTGCTGCATTCAGAATCGAACCAAAAAGATTTGCCTTTTTTCCATCGTTTTCTGTCCCAGTGCCATAAAAAGAACTCTTTACTGCATCTGAATTGATATTATACAAGTTATTGATGTCATTTGCTGCTGTTATTGTCATTGTTTATTCCTCCCATACTCCCTTAACAATTCCTTTATCATCATGTACAGAACGCCTGGCAGCAAAGCTGCCAGTTTCCTTACGCGCCTGCATACATCAAAACAATTTACTATAATCGTCCTAAATTTTATAATTAGAAATACGCATTTACTGCGCCAAAATGTATCCCCAACATTTTGAATGCATTTTAGAAATTCATTTCCAAACCTTTGCTTGCCATTGACTTAGTTGCTTCAAAAGCAGCCTGATTTGCTTCATATCCACGGCTTGCATCAATCATATTTGTCATTTCTGTAATAATATTGACATTTGGATAATGAACATATCCGTTCTCATCTGCGTCCGGATGCTCCGGGTCATACGTCATAACCTCTTCTGTCCAGGTATCTTCGTACAAACCGCCAACCTTGACGCCAGTTCCCGGACTTGTCAATTCCGCAGAATTGGTTCCTCCTAATGGTCTACCGCTCAGATTGCTAAATGCGGAATCTAACACATGCGAAAATTTTCTGTTTTTTGTATCAGTCTTTTCCTGGAAAGTAACCACTTTTCTGACATATGGCGTGCCATCTTCCGTTCTTGTTGTATGTGCGTTCGCCATATTCTGTGAAATAATATCCATGCGGTATCTTTCGGCTGACATTCCAGATGCACTGATATCAAATGAATCAAATATTCCCATTTATCAGCCCTCCTACTTCATTACTGACATCAACTGCGAGAAATTTTTATTCAGCAATGTCATCATACCATTGTATTTTATCTGGTTTTTTGCAAGGATAGCATTTTCATTGTTCACGTCAACATTGTTTCCATCATAACGGTAAGAAAGTTCTGCATAGTCTGTATAAATTTCCGGTTTGAGTCCGTTCAAGTCAAGATTCTTCACTCTTGCATCTACAGTATCAAGCCCCGACTTTGCAAATGCACTCTTTAGTTCTGTTTCAAAGCGGATATCTTTTCTCTTATATTCTGGGGTATTCACATTTGCAAGATTATTATTAATGATATCATTTCTTGTAGCTGCTGCGTCCAGTGAAGTCCCCAAAAGGTTAATGTAATCAAATACACCTGTGCCGCCTAACATATTCACTCCTCCTTATATCATTTTGTTTCAAGATATGTAAATCAATTATCTTTCAAACAAATTTACATAATATGTTTCCGTTCTTACTCTATTATAGATTATTTTCAGAATATTTCAAGTATTTTTTTTATTATTTCTGCAACATTATGTAAATTTTATTATTTTTGTTATGTAAATCCCTTATTTTCCTGTTTTGAGCAGAAAAAAAAGACTTATCTTTCCTGGAAATAAGCCTTTTTTGTAATTATTTATTTTTTTCAAATTTTTCTAACAACTGTCGCACTTGCAGAATTCTCTTGAAAGTTATTTGTTGAGTTGACGTTTCAGCGCTTCTACCTCTTCAAACACAACATCATTAAGCACTTTGATATATGTCCCTTTCATACCAGAAGAACGTGACTCAATCACGCCGGCACTTTCAAACTTGCGGAGCGCATTGACAATAACGCTCCTAGTAATACCAACACGGTCCGCAATCTTGCTGGCTACAAGAATACCCTCTGTACCATTCAGTTCATCAAAAATATGTGTGATTGCTTCCATCTCAGAGAATGACAATGTTGAGATCGCAGACTTGACAACGGCCACCTTGCGGCTTTCTTCCGCGCTCTCTTCACTCACTGCCCGAAGCATCTCAAGTCCAACCACGGTTACACCATACTCACATAATATAATATCATCAATATCGTACTGTTCATTGCACTTATAAATAAATAAAGTTCCTAAACGTTCCCCTGCTATCTCAATTGGTGTGATAATTGCTTGAAACTTTCGGATATCCGCACTTTCAAAACCAAGTGTTGCAAGATTTACATTTTCTTTTGTAGATAAGATTCCAAGAAGTCTTTCATTCAGCATCGGATCAATGAAACCGCCCACAGTATCCTCAACCAACTCCCTTAATACATCTACTCCTTCGCAGTTGCCTATACCTAAAACTTTACCTTTTTTGCTAATAACGAGCACATTTGAATTTACAATATCACGAATTACTTTGCAGATATCATTAAAAACCACTTTGCTTGAATTATTATTGTGTAAAAGTTTTCCGATTTTTCTAGTTTTGTCTAGCAATTGTACACTACCCATAGTAAACCTCCATGTCTTCTATTTCGATTTCAACAAACTTTTGAACATTAGTACAAAACCTTATTTATATTATTTAATTTTAGCACAAAAGAATAAATTATTCAATAGAAGTGGTAAATTATTCAAAAAATGGGTCCAATTTCACAGATATTTTATAAATGTATCTATTTTTTATTATTTATATAAAAAATTGAGCGCCAGTGTGCTCAATCTGCAAAAAGCTACGCATTTTATTTCAATGATATACTCTACTGCAATTTCCTAAAAGAAAAAAGCCGAGCACAAATACACTCCATTTGCACTCGTTTTTTTCTATTGATGATTCTCTATTTTCTTTACATATCCGCACTGTTCATCTGTACAGACAAGTTTATTTCCTTTTATCAGCATAATGCCGCCGCACTGTTCACAGGGCTCTTTTGATGGTTTCTGCCATACCATGAAATCACACTCTGGTATTGCTTCACATCCATAATATTTTCTACCTTTTTTTGTCTTTCGGATCACAATTTCTTTGCCACACTTAGGGCAGGCAACCCCAATTTTTTCAAAATACGGTTTTGTATTTTTGCAGTCAGGGAATCCTGGACATGCGAGAAACTTTCCATGCGGTCCGTATTTTATCACCATATTTCTGCCGCAGACATCGCACACAACGTCAGATACTTCATCTGCTATCTCTACTTCATCAAGTTCTTTCTCCGCCTTTTTCACTGCTTCATCGAGGTCGGGATAAAAATTAGAAACCACCGTTTTCCATCCGATTGTGCCCGTTTCCACTTTATCCAAAAGCGCTTCAAGATTGGCTGTGAAATTCACGTCCACAATGGATGAAAATGCGTCCCGCATCATGCTGTTCACCACTTCTCCAAGCTCAGACACATAGAGGTTTTTGTCCTCCTTGACAACATAGCGTCTTGCTAAAATTGTTGTAATTGTCGGTGAATATGTGCTCGGCCGTCCAATCCCTAACTCTTCTAGTGCTCTTACAAGCGACGCTTCTGTATAGTGTGGCGGAGGCTGTGTAAAATGCTGCTTTGGCTCAAACGATTTCAATGTCAAATCAGTTTCTTTTGTGATATCCTTTACAAGTGTATTGGATTCTGTTTTGTCCTCATCATCTTCTTTGTATACACTCATAAACCCATCAAAACTAAGCTTTGAAGCCGCTACTGTGAAGCGGTGTTTATCTGCATCTATCTTCACAGAAGTCGTCGCATATTTGGCAGGAGCCATGCGGCTTGCTGTGAACCGCTTCCATATAAGCTGATACAGTCTAAATTGGTCACGCGACAAAGAATCCTTTATATTTGCAGGAATATTCTTGATATCCGTAGGGCGGATTGCTTCATGTGCGTCTTGTATCTTTTGTTCTTTTTTCTTTTCTGTTATCGTTTCTGCTGCATACTCTGCTCCATAATTTTGAATAATATAGTCTCTTGAAGATGCTGCCGCTTCATCAGACACTCTGGTAGAATCCGTTCTTAAATATGTGATAATACCAACTGTTCCCTGTCCCTTGATCTCAACACCTTCATAGAGCTGCTGTGCAAGACGCATTGTCTTCTGCGTCGAAAAGTTCAAAACCTTACTCGCTTCCTGCTGAAGCGTTGAAGTTGTAAATGGCATAGGCGCCTTTTTGATCCGCTCGCCTTTCTTGATATCTACAACCTCAAATTTTGCATTTTGCAGTTCCTTTAGAATCTGATCCATCTCTTCTTTAGAGGAAATTTCTGCTTTTTTTTCACCAATTCCATGATATTTTGCCATCAAAGGCTTTTTTTCCCCTTTGATATTGAGGGCAGCTTCAAGCGTCCAATACTCCTCTGGAATAAACGCATTGATTTCATCTTCTCTGTCGCATATGATTCGAAGCGCAACAGACTGCACACGGCCAGCGCTTAACCCTCTTTTTATCTTTGCCCACAAAAGCGGTGATATACGGTATCCCACCATTCTGTCGAGCATCCGTCTTGCCTGCTGTGCGTCTACCAATTTCATGTCAATCTCTCTTGGATTTTTGAGTGAATCCTTCACCGCATTTTTTGTAATTTCATTAAATGTAATGCGATAGACTTTTTTATCTTCTAATTTTAATGCAATATACAAATGCCAGGATATTGCTTCTCCTTCGCGGTCCGGGTCGGTTGCAAGATATATTTTCTCAGCCTTTTTTACTTCCTTTCTAAGGTTTGCGAGAATGTCTCCCTTGCCCCGGATTGTAATATATTTCGGTTCATAATCATTCGCTGCGTCAAATCCCAGTTGGCTTTTTGGCATATCACGTACATGACCGTTGCTTGCCAATACCTCATAATTCGCACCCAGAAACTTTTTGATTGTCTTAACTTTCGCAGGCGACTCTACTATTACCAAATACTTTGCCATACTGTTACCTCTTATCCTAAACCATTGATACTCCTGCTTTTACCTACTAAAATGGGCATTCAGCATGAGCGTGTTTGAAACACGCTCTGGTAACAGTCTGCTCTTGCCACACTGTTACCAATGTTAATCACTATAACCTAATTTTTTTATCATGGCAAGTAATATTTTATATTTTTTAAGAATTGTACTGTACTAACGCATGCATTTACGGCAGGCTGTAACATCCGCCCTGACAAACTGCAAGTCCTTTTAATTCTAATTCTGCAAGTCCCTGATAAATTTGGGACATTGTATCTTTACAGCCCTGCTGCGCAAGTTTTATGATGATTGTATCCTTTGGAACAGACTGAATATCCAAAACACGATAGATATTTTGCGCTGTTTGAGAGAGTCCGCTCTTTATTTGTTTTGTCATCTCTTTTTGCGCATCCCTGTTCTTCTTAAAATTCGTCATAACCTTCCAATGCATATCTTCAATAATATCCTCTGGTGCTGTCGCTGCCACTGCTCCTTGGCGCAAAAGTGCATTGCAACCCATGCTGAGTCCATCTGTACACCTGCCCGGTACTGCATAAACTTCTTTGCCCTGTTCTAATGCCATATCCACAGTAATCAATGTTCCGCTTTTTTGCCTTGCTTCTATGACCAAAACAACATCTGACAGTGCACTGATAATACGATTTCTTGGCGGAAAAAGCATAGGTCTTGGCTCCATTCCTGGCGGATATTCAGACAAAATTCCTCCTTTTTCGAGAAGTTTCCTATACAACGATTCATTTGTTTTTGGATATACAACATTTACACCACATCCAAGCACGCCATAAGAGGCGCCTCCTGCATTGACAGCGGCTTCTTGGCTGATACCATCAATTCCCGACGCCATACCACTGATAATATCAATCCCATATGATGTGAATTCCTGTGCAAAACGCTCCGCCATACACCTGCCATATTCGCTGCACTTTCTAGCGCCAATCATTGCAACAGCCGGTGTCTTTTTATCGGGCAGTTTACCTTTATAAAACATTCCAAAGGGAGGGTCTGGTATTTTTATAAGCTTTTGTGGAAAATCTGATGCCTGACAGTAAGTATAGCTTATCCCAAGTTTTGTGATACCATTCCATACTTTTTGGGGATGATGCAGTTTTTTGTGCTGTAGAAACCGTTCTCTGCACTTTGTTCCTGCAATAGCCTCCACTTCCTTCTCTGACATATCATAGATACTTTTTGCGCTCCCTGCTGCTTCAAGAAGTTTATATTTGCTTCCGCTTGCAAGCCAATAGATCGTATCCAGCCAGCAGGCATAGATTTTCTGTTCCAATTCTACTTTGTTGGTTTCCAAATTATTCATACTTTTTGTCATTTTTGTACCTAAGATTCGCTTTTAAATGTATTTTTGTGTTCTACGGTTGCCTTTATCGATGATATACACTGTCATTCATTCTATAGCAAATTGCCTCGCTTAAGTGACTGGTATTGATATTTTCTGCGTTATCAAGATCTGCAATTGTTCTTGCAACCTTTATTATTTTGTGATAAGAACGTGCAGACAAATTCATTTTATCAAAGGCCTCCTCCATCATTTTTTGCTCCTTTGTTCCAAGCGGGCAATACTTCATAATATCACCTGCCCCAAGTTCTGCATTGAACTGATACCGTGTGTTGCTATATCGGTATTTCTGGCGTTCCCGTGCCTCCAGCACACGTCCGCGAATCTCACTGCTGCTCTCATTGTGCATTTTCACAGATAACTGTCGGATATCTACTTTTGGCGCCTCTGTCATAACGTCTATTCTGTCCATAATAGGTCCTGATATCCTCGAAAGATACTTTTTCACTTCAGACTCGGAACAAGTGCACTTGTTTCTATCGGGATAATACCCACACGGACAGGGATTCATAGCAGCTATCAGCATAAAATCTGCCGGATATACAAAGCTTCCATATGTTCTGGCAATATGGATACGCTTGTCCTCTAGCGGTTGTCTGAGAATTTCCAAGGTGCTTCGCCTAAATTCTGGAAGCTCGTCCAAAAACAGCACACCTCTGTGTGCCAATGATATTATCCCTGGTCTTGGTATGCGTCCTCCGCCTGCGAGTGCCTGCATCGATATCGTATGGTGCGGATCTAAAAACGGTCGTTTTGTAATCAGTGCCCTTTTGTCATCAAGCTGACCAGCTACACTGTAAATTGTAGATACTTCAAGACTTTCTTCCATAGACAGGTCGGGCAGAATTGTTGGGATACGCTTAGCAATCATTGTTTTTCCAGCTCCCGGCGGCCCAATCATCAGTATATGATGAAAGCCCGATGCCGCAACCTCCACTGCACGCTTCACGGCTGCCTGACCATTGATATCTGCAAAATCCACATCTATATCCAGTTCTTCGCAGTCATTCATACCAGTTTGAATAGCAGGTGTTATCCTTTGTGTTTTGCGTTCTTCAACCTCTCTCAAATATTCTATTGTCTCCGACAAATTCGCTACTCCAATTATTTCAATTCCATCTATGATTGCGCCTTCTCTTACGTTTGCCAACGGCACGATGCATCTGCTTATTTTTTCAAGTTTTGCTTTTCTCACAATCGGCAGCACACCTTTTACGGTTCTGACCTCACCATTTAGGCCAAGCTCCCCTATAATCAGTGTATTTCGAATTCCTTCTTCTGGTATCATGCCCAGCGAGACAAGCACCCCTATAGCGATTGGTAAATCATAGGACGCACCTTCTTTTTTTATCTCTGCCGGAGATATGCTTACGGTGATCCGCATGGGCGGTATGTCGATGGAAGCATTTTTGAGCGCCACTCTGACACGCTCCCTTGCCTCCCGCACCTCATTATTTAATTGTCCTACCATTTCAAAACCCGGCATCCCTTTTGATGCATCTACTTCGACTGTGGCAAGTATGCTTTCAATCCCCGCTACAGCACCTGTTACTACCCTGCTATACATTCATTATTGCTCCTTTGTCTGCATAAGTTGTTTACTATATAACATAGGCAGCAGACGATTTCAACGCAAATGTAAAAAACAGACCTTGAAATGTAAAAAATAATACAGGTTAGAATAATTTTTCCTCTTCTAACCCTTTTTTGAGTTTTGCCAAAGCTCTCTTTTCAATTCGCGATACATAGCTTCTTGAGATACCAAGCAGGTTTCCTATATCTCTCTGCGTCATTTCCTCACCTGTAAAGCTTTTTCCGTGCACTCCATATCGCATTTTTATAATCTCACGTTCTCTGTCGTCTAGTTTTTCGTCAATGAGATGTGACAAGCATTTGAGTTTCGCCAGCATATCCATATCATCTATGACATCTCTTTGCTCCTGCTCACATACATCAATCAGGTTTATCTCATTTCCTTCCTTGTCTGTTCCGATAGGTTCATATAGAGATACTTCTCGTGTCACTTTTTTTCTTGCCCGAAACATCATTAAAAGCTCATTGTCAATACATTTGGCCGCATAGGTAGCAAGCCTGCTGCCTTTTTCTGCTTTAAATGTATTCACTGCCTTGATAAGCCCTATGGTTCCTATTGATATTAAGTCCTCCATATCCTCCCCACAACCTATGTATTTTTTAGACACATGCGCCACAAGGCGCAGATTTCTTTCTATCAGGATCTGCCTTGCCATATAGGCAGCTTCCATATCCTCACCGTTCATTATTGCCAGATATTCAGTCTCTTCCTTGGCAGATAAAGGTTGCTCAAAGGTTTTCAAGAAACGCCCCCGGGACTCATTTATCTTATTCTATGAGCCACTTAGCGTTTAAGTGCCTTTCCAACATCAAAAAATTGAGCGCCTGCGCGCTCAATCTGCAAATTTACATATCTACCCCCACTTTTATTTGTGGTAATGACAGTGCGTTTAGTTTGTTTTCCATAAGCTATGCTGATTGCAGTATGCATAGACCGCTTCCACTTCATCTCCATCGCAAAGTGCAAATTTTACTTCGGGTTTATTCTCAGGCTTTAGATATTTTCTCTGATCGCCCTGTTTTGTCTGCAATACAACCCACTCTATATAATGTTCTGATGTCATAGGATGTTCTGTAGAACCAACTGATACTGTCACAATGTTCTTGTCAACATGGTAAACTGGGATATGTTTCTCTTGTGCTGCTTCTGTAGTTCCTGGAATTATTTCTTTCATCTCACCGTTGCAGCACTCCACTTTACCCTCATGTTCTCCTCTTCCAGTCAATATACTTCCACATTTTTCACAACTAAAAAATCTCTGTTCCATAAATATCTCCTTTTGAAAAAAATATTTGTATCACTGCTGTCTTATGTTTCCCAAAACGAGAAGAATTATGTATTATTATTGAGAACTCCGTTCCAGTGATAGGTAAAATTTCATCATCTTACGTAACCGTTCAGTCATGCCCATTCATAAGTCGCCGGGTCGTATATTCAATTTTGCATGGCTGAACGGTTCTGGGATAAAAATTTTTCTTGCATTTCTCAAAAAATGATGCTATGATACTTTTATGCAGATGTAGTTCATTGGTAGAACATCAGCTTCCCAAGCTGAGGAGGCGGGTTCGATTCCCGTCATCTGCTTTTTAATGCACAGGGGCACGCAAGGAAATCAGCAGCTTTTCTGCACGTGCCCCGCGCGGCGAGTAGTGGAAAAGGTCGTTCCCCTACTCGGTTTTGAAATTACGGCAATACAAGGCGTTTATTTTAAATCCCGGCTTTCATTTCTTTTACATATTCGCAGACTGGTTCTATACAATTCTTGCCATATTTCTCTATCATTTTTACAATTGCGCTTCCTACAATTGCACCGTCCGATACTTCTGCCATCTCATGCGCCTGTTTGGGTGTTGCAATGCCAAATCCAACTGCGCATGGAATATCTGACACGGTTCTAACCTGTTCAATCATTTCTTTTATATTTGTCGTAATCCTGCTTCTGATACCTGTAACCCCCAGCGAAGACACACAGTACAAAAAGCCCTTTGCCTGACTGGCTATCATGCCAATGCGCTCTTTTGATGTCGGTGCAATCATAGAAACCAGCTCAATTCCAGCCATTTCACAAATACTGTCAACCTCTTCTTTTTCTTCAAAAGGAACATCTGGAACAATCATTCCGTCAATTCCACATTCTGCACATTTTTGGGCAAACTTTTCTGTTCCATACGCATAAATTGGATTGATATATGTCATAAACACCAATGGAATATCGACTTTCGCGCGCACGCGTTTTATCATCTCAAAAAGTTTGTCTGTTGTTGTTCCTGCATTCAGCGCTCTCTCGTCTGCTGCCTGTATAGCGGTTCCCTCCGCAATCGGATCAGAAAACGGTATGCCGATTTCTATGATATCTGCACCTGCTTCCGCCATCCTGGGAATAAGCGCTTCCGTTGTTTCCAAATCTGGATCGCCTCCTGTTATAAATGCGATAAATGCCTTTTTATTTTCAAATGCTTTACTGATTCTGCTCATATAAATCCCCTTGCCTCCTCAAATAATTCTTAATTAATCAAATATTTCTACGCCTCTATATCGTGCAATTGCTGCTACATCTTTATCCCCACGTCCGGAAATGGTAACAACAATAATCTGATCGTTTTTCAAAGTTGGCGCTAGTTTCTTTGCATATGCAACTGCATGTGCGCTTTCGATAGCTGGAATAATTCCTTCTGTCCTTGATAAATATTCAAATGCCCTCACAGCCTCTTCATCTGTTATAGGCACATACTGCGCCCGTCCTAACGCTTCTAGATTGGCATGTTCAGGACCGATACCAGGATAATCGAGTCCCGCTGAGATTGAATAGACAGGGGCTATCTGTCCATATTCATCTTGGCAGAACAATGATTTCATGCCATGAAAAATCCCAATACTCCCATTGGCAACTGTCGCAGCATTTTTAGGATTGTCAACGCCAAGACCTGCAGCCTCACAGCCTATCAATTTCACGCTTGTATCAGGAATAAATTCAAAAAAAGAACCCATTGCATTACTTCCGCCGCCAACACAGGCAATCACTGCATCAGGAAGCTTTCCTTCCATCTCCATAAGCTGTTCTTTGATTTCCTCTCCAATCACTTTCTGGAAGTCCCGGACAATCATTGGAAATGGATGCGGTCCCATAACAGAACCCAGAACATACAATGTATCATCCATTCTTGATGCCCATTCCCTCATCGTTTCGTTAACTGCATCTTTTAATGTCATTGTCCCAGAAGTTACAGGATGTACTTTTGCTCCCAAAAGTTCCATTCTATAGCAGTTTAATACTTGCCTGTCAGTATCTTCCTTTCCCATAAATATCTCACATTCCATCCCCATAAGCGCAGCAGCAGTGGCAGCCGCCACACCATGCTGACCAGCTCCGGTCTCCGCAATAATACGCTTTTTTCCCATCTTTTTTGCTAAAAGCGCTTGCCCAAGAACATTGTTAATCTTGTGCGAACCAGTATGGTTTAGGTCCTCTCTCTTCAAATAAATCTTGGCGCCACCCAAATCTTTTGTCATTTTCTCTGCATAATACAACAGCGAAGGTCTTCCTGCATATTGTTCCATTAAATCCTTCAATTCCTTTTGAAACTCTGGGTCCTTTTTATAGGTTTCATATGCTCTTTCAAGCTCCTGCACAGCAGGCATAAGTGTTTCTGGTATATATTGCCCGCCATAAATACCATATCTGCCTTTCTTTTCTTCCATTTTCAAAAATCTCCTTTCAAAACTGTTTAAACACTGTATATCGTTCTCACTTTTTCTATAAACTGCTTTATTTTAACGCCATCCTTCACTCCGTTTGTTTCGACGCCCGTACTGACGTCAACTGCATAACATCCCATCTGTCTGATCGCCTCTTCCACATTACCGCTGTTAAAACCTCCTGCCAGAAAATAAGGCTTTATTCTTCTGTTTCTTTCCTTTAAAGCATACAGGCTGTCTTTTAATACTTCCAGCGGAAACCGTTCTCCAGTACCGCCAGATACGCCTTTTTTGTAGGTGTCAAATAACAGAAAGTCTGCTTCTTCTGACATCATATGCAGCACTTGCTTAACACTTTGTACTTTTATTGCTTTTATCACAGCAGCATTGGTTTGATTTTTTAATTTTTTGACGTATTCCTCAGACTCATTCCCGTGAAGCTGTACTAGGTCAATAATGTTTTTGCTGCACAAACTGATAATATGATCCATCGAATCGTCAACAAACACGCCGACTGTCTGAATCCGTTTGTCAAGCGCCCGCTTTATCACCAGCGCCTGCTCGTCTGTAACAAATCTTTTGGTATTGGCAAACACAAAACCGACATATTCCGGCATATACAAATTAACTTTTTGTGCATCTTCCAATGTTTTTAACCCACATATTTTTATTTTTGTCATTTAATTCACACCTTTTAGCTGTTTGAGCGTCTGTGTCTTATCGCTGCTTCTCATCAAGGTTTCACCAATCAGCACCCCATTCACACCTGCATCTTTGAGCGCCTGTATATCCGCCGCTGTTCTGATACCGCTCTCCGCCACAAATAATATGTTCGAAGGAATCAGTGATCTGAGCCTGATACTGTTATGGATATCTACTGTAAATGTTTTTAAATCCCTGTTATTCACACCTATCATCCTTACACCTGCATCAAGCGCTCTCTGTACTTCAAGCACATTATGCACCTCCAATAAAGCTGAAAGCCCCAGCTCATCACATATAGCCGAATAATATTTGATTGTATTGGTGTCCAGCAGAGCCGCTATCAAAAGCACACAAGATGCTCCCAAGAGTTTCGCTTCATAAATCATATAAGGATCAATGATAAAATCTTTCCTGAGCACCGGGATTGAGACCTCTCTGCTAATTTCAGCCAGAAATCTGTCCTCACCTTTAAAATATTCCGTTTCTGTCAGTACAGAAATACAGTCGGCTCCTGCTTTTTCATATTCTTGTGCAATTTCAAGATATGGAAAATTTTCAGTAATCATTCCTTTTGATGGAGATGCTTTTTTTACCTCACAAATAAAGCAGAGGCCCTCTTTTCCAATTGCCTTTTCAAACGGAAAAGAAAACTCCTGTTCTTTTTCCGCAATTTCCTGCGCATTTTCTTTTACTTCTTTCAATGACCGTATTTTTTTCTTTTGTTCTATCCTTACTCTCGTAGCGGCTGTCAAATCGTCAAGTATCATTTCCTGTTCTCCCCCTGTTATAAGTTCTGCTTCCATACGCCCATACTTTCGGCAGAGGAAATCCAACCTGCCTTCAGGCCATATTTCCTCCATATGTCTGTTCGTCTGTCCACTGTTTTGATTTCATTTCCATATTCTCTATAAACCTTGTTTTTTGTATCTACATATTGGTGAGCTTCACGAAATTTTGCAGCGTCTCATATGCTTTTTTGCTTTGAATTGTGCTGCGTGCCATCTCAATTCCTTTCGCAATAGAAGAAGCGCCGCCCATCAGATAAATGCCTGCCCCCGCATTTAAAATTACGGCATCCGCCTTTGCATCGGTACATTCTCCTTTGAGAATACTTTCCGTAATTCTGGCATTCTCAATTCCATCACCGCCTGCCAAATCTTCTTTTTTGCACCGCCGAAACCCAAACTGTTCCGGTGTTATCTGATATTTATTCAGCTCACCATTATTGATCTCAACGCATGTTGTAGGCGCGCTTAAAGAAATCTCATCTAATCTGTCCTGCCCGTACACTACCATCCCTCTCTTTATACCAAGATTACAAAGCACCTGCGCTAAAGGTTCTACCAATGTTTCACTGTATACCCCCATCAGTTCCGTATTTGCTTCCGCCGGATTTGCAAGGGGACCAAGAATATTAAATACCGTTCTAAGGCCAATTCCTTTTCTCACAGGACCTACAAAACGCATTGCTGCATGGTATTTTTGTGCAAACATAAAGCAAATATTTCCTTTTTCCAATATTTCCGCATTTTTCTCCGGATCCAGATCCAGCTTCACTCCGAGCGCTTCCAGGCAATCTGCTGCGCCGCTTTTGCTTGAAACACTTCTATTTCCATGTTTTGCTACCTTATACCCTGATGCGGCGACAACAATTGCCGCTGTTGTACTGATATTGATAGAATTCGCTTCATCTCCGCCTGTTCCAACAATTTCCAGGACATCTCCACTCACCGGAACCTTTATGCCATGCTTTCTCATGCCTTTTGCAAAAGCCGTAATTTCTTCAATTGTCTCCCCTTTCATACGAAGCGCGGTAAGGAAGGATGCCATATGAATCTGTTCCGCCTCTCCGTTCATAATCTCATCCATTACCTGCTCCGCCTCATTTGCTGTCAAATCCATATTTTCCACTATTTTTTTTGTTGCTTCTATAATCATTTTAAACCTCCCTGCTGTGACTGTTCTTTTAAGATTCGCCAATGTCCCAGGTTTTGCGCAGCGCAGAACCTGCAAGTTAAACTTTCAAATTTTCAGTTTTACCCTTTGATGAAATTATTTTATTATGGTGTCAAATCTGTGGTTTTAAGAGTTTTCACAAACGCTAAATCATACCCTCTCCTCCTCACAATCGAGTAGGGGAACGACCTTCTCCACTACTCGCCGCGCGGGGCACGTGCAGCAAAGCTGCTAATTTCCTTACGTGCCCCTGTGCATCAAAAAAAGCTTTTGTCCTATGTTCTATAGGACAAAAGCTCTTAAACTTCTGCGGTACCACCTAATTTGGCATAATAAAATATACCCTCTCTACACACGCACTATCATGCGCTTTCCCTTGATAACGGGCGGAAATCCCGTTGGGCATTACTAAAGTCAACCTGCACACAAACAATAAAGATTGCATTATGATGCGTGAAATCCTGACTCTTTGCTCCCACCTTCCCAAGTCCATTCCATATTTCTTTGACTACTGTAATCACACCACCTACAGCTCTCTGTAAATCTCCCAAAATATGTACTCCTCTTGGTCATTAGTTTCTTGGCAATATTCAAATTTTTTATAATAATACTCCATCTATCAAAATTTGTCAACAATGAATTTTTTCATTGTTAGATAAATTTCACAAGCTCTTCGACAGTCTTTCTCTTTGGCGCATCTGGCTGCTCGTCTGCATAGCCTACTGCCACAAGCGCTGCGACTTTCTGTTTTTCATCGAGATTGATTGCTTCTGCTACTTTCGCTTCGTCAAAAATTCCAAGAATAACAGAACCTACACCCTTATCGTGGGCCGCAAGGCAAAATGTCTGTGTCGCAATCCCAGCGTCATACACTTCCCATCGATCCTCTTTTGATGTCGAATATGAACCATCTCTCTCAAATCCACTTCTGCCATGAACCATTGTCACTACCACAAGCGCTGGAGCATTTTTGATAATTCCATTGTTATGTGCAAATCCAAGTGTGGCCTCATCTGCAATCTTTGCCTTAAGCTCTGCATCCTCAACAACCACATATCTTGTCACCTGTGTGTTCTTCCAAGACGGTGCAAACGCGGCGGCTGACACGATTTCCTGCATTGTTTCATGAGGCACCTGTTCTGCCTTAAACTTTCTGATACTTCTTCTTGTCTCGATGCACTGCATTGTTTCCATAAAAATACCTCTCTTTCTTATAAATTGAATTTTATTCCTACTTCAAAAATCCATTTACAATTTGTTCCTCGGCCTGTGCTTCTGTCAGTCCTAATGTCATCAGCTTGATAAGCTGTTCCCCAGCGATTTTCCCAATAGCTGCTTCATGTATCAGACTTGCATCAATACTGTTTGCAGTAATCTCAGGTATCGCACGCACCACTGCATTGTCCATAATAATTGCGTCACACTCAGAATGACCTGCACATTTGTTATTTCCATGAATATGAGAATAGAATGTCTGTTCTGATTCATCTTTTGCTACCGAACGCGAAATAACATTTGTACTGGAATCCTCTCCGTCCAAATCTACATAAAAATTTGTGGTTGCTTTTTGTTTTCCATGTGTCATCAGTTTTTCTTTGATGACAAGCTGAGCACCTTTTCCAAGTTTTGCCTTTGTCACTCTGTTTGTAGAATCAACACCTCTAATCTGTACTGTGTCCATCTCCATATAGCTGCCTTCATCCATTGTCACAACGGTTTCAGGGTTCATTACGCGTTCTCCGGTTCCTTCACCAGAACCATAGTGTTTTTCTACATATTTTATTTTGGCATTTCTGCCTACAAAAAAGGAATGAATACCACTGTGTTCACTTAACTTATCTCCACTATTGTGAATACCGCACCCTGCCACAATCGTAACATCACAGTCCTCACCAATATGAAAATCATTGTACACCAGTTCTTTCAAACCAGTCTGTGTCATTAATACAGGAATATGCACACTTTCCTTTTTTGTTCCAGGTTTGATAAAAATATCAATCCCCGGTTTATCCTCTTTGGGGACAATTTCAATATGTTCTGTAGAATGCCTTCCTGCGGCCTCACCATTTGCACGAATATTGTAAGCTCCTGTCGGCACTTCATGCAAATCAGCCACCTGCATCAGTAATGTTTTTTGAATCTCATCCATGGATACATCCTCCTGCATTATGTTTGCACTCAAAATTGCCGCTTAATAGCTTGGGCAGTATTTCCTCTTTTGTTCCTTCATTTTGTATCTCGCCATTTGCTATCACTACAATCTTATCTGCAATATTCAAAATACGCTCCTGATGCGAGATAATAACAATATCTCCTTGTGTTTCCTCATGCATTTTTTCAAATACTTTGATAAGATTCTGGAAACTCCACAAGTCAATGCCTGCCTCTGGTTCATCAAATACCGACAGTTTCATTCCCCTGGCAATCACCGTGGCAATTTCTATTCTTTTGAGCTCTCCGCCAGAAAGACTCGCATTCACTTCCCGATTGATATAATCCCTGGCACAAAGGCCCACTTCAGAAAGATATTTGCAGGCGCCGTCAATACTAAGTTTCTCATTTGCCGCAAGACGAATCAGGTCAAGCACCGTGATTCCTTTGAAACGGACCGGCTGCTGAAAAGCAAAGCTAATGCCGAGATTTGCACGGTCTGTAATGGACATTTGTGTAATATCATGTCCTTCGAACAGTATTTGACCTTCTGTGGGCTTTATAATCCCTGCGATCATCTTGGCAAGTGTGGATTTTCCGCCACCATTTGGCCCTGTGATTGCTGTGAATCTGTCATCTATCTTTAAAGAAATATGGTTTAAAATATCTTTTCCATTTCCATCATCCACATGATAGGAAACGTTTTTTAGCTCTAACATGTAGTTCAACCTCCTCTGCTGACAGCTATGATAAGTATAACCAATATTTGCCAAAAAAGCACCCTTTTTTCCAAATTTATTTTTTAATATTGGAAAAAATTAAATTTTGCCTAAATTTCTACCCTAAAACAAATCTCCTGTTTCTTTTCTTCCTCCAATAATTCCACTGTGATCTGTCCATTATGGCGTTTTGCTATATGCGTTGCCTGATAAAGTCCTAATCCTCTACCCTCACGATTTTTCTTTGTCGTATAGCCCTTCTCAAAAAAACGTGCTATTTCCCCCATTGTAAGTCCATGTGTCTGATTTTTTATCATAAAAAGTAATTTGTCATTGCGTGCGTCCAATACCATTTCTACTTTATTGAGCAGCGGTGTCGCCGCCTCAAATGCATTATCTGTAAGTGTTCCTATAATCTCTACCAGTGCATGTTCCGATACAGGCGTCACAATTTCCTGACTTAATACCTGGATATCAATATCAATAAACCCAGGCGCACTAATAATTTTACTATATAAAAATCCAGCTAGTATCTTGTCTGAAATACGCAGAAGCGCAGGATTACAACGGGATTTGTCTTCATATATCTCCTGGCAATAGGCCGACTGTGCCTTAACAAGTTCTTCATAATTATCTATGGTTACATGCATGTTCAAAATTGCATTCATATGATTGTCAAATTCATGCTGCTGTGCTCTGATATCTTTTGTCAAATCTTCCATTGGCTTGATATACAAACGATATATCTTTAATTCCTGCTCCTGCCGTCTAAACACAACATAATTTTGCCACCAGTCGAGCAGTCCAAAAGTAATCACAGAAAAAATAATACAAAACAGCACGATTACTTTGATATTCAGTGTACGGCTCAAATACAAGTCTACAAGCAAATATAATGTCAAAATGAGCGCAGCAATACAAAATATTCGATACAGAAATTTTCTGCCAAGTTCAACCATTTTTATATTTACGCCCCTTTCACAATTCTTTTTTATATCATGTTAAGTTTTTTCTTAATCTCATTTTTATAAGTAACACCAATTTCCAGCCGACTGCCATTTTTCATACTGATAAGTCCATTTACAATATCCATATAATCTATATAGTCCTGATTCACCACGCACATACGATGTATCTGCAAAAACTTTTCGTCTGGAAGCTTTGGGAGTAATTGCCGGATTGAAAGATACAGCACCTTAAGTTCTTCTTTTGCAAGAACAAAATTTACGCCTCTTGGTATTGCCTTGATATACATAATATCCTTGCAAAACAATTTATAATTAATTCCTTCTTTTTTAACCACAACAAATGCATCTCTTGTCTCGCCTTGCTGTGATATAAACAAAAGTTTCCCGATAAGCTTTGCAACATCCTGCTCATTGTATGGCTTTACCAGATATTGATAACAATGAATCTCCCGATAAGCAGCAAGCTCCATATTCGCAAGCGAAGTTATCATTACAACAGGAGTAAAGGCATACTCTCTTTTCGTGCGTATTTCTTTGGCAAATGTTATCCCTGAGATATCATCACGATTCTCCTTATCCAAATTAATATCCAGCAAAAAAGCCTGAAAGGGCTGCTGCGCCTGCCTAAGCGCAGCTCTTGCCTCTTCCAGGCTTTCTACAGGCACAGCACACACACGATCCGATACCTTTTCCACCATGGCAGTAATCGCTTTCAAACTGTCCTTACTGTCCTCTAGTATCAATATCCTTGTCATGTCTGTCTCACCTTTTCATACCTTTCCTATTTCAAAATCTCACCAACAGATTTCGCAAGTCCAGCAACCCCTTGAATTTCCGAAGGAATAATAATTTTTGTAGCATTGCCATTGGCTGCTTTTTCAAAAGCTTCCAGCTTTTTGATTGTAAGTACTGCGTTGTCAGCGCCTGCTTCCTTTAAGAATCTGATTCCTTCTGCATTTGCCATCTGCACTACGCGAATCGCCTCCGCCTGACCTTCTGCTTCACGGATTTTACGTTCTTTTTCTGCCTCTGCACGAAGGATTGCAGCTTGTTTTTCTGCCTCTGCCTCAAGAATTGCAGATTCTTTTTGTCCCTCAGCGACCAAGATTGTTGATTTCTTCTCACCTTCTGCACGGAGAATTGCTTCACGTCTCTCACGTTCTGCCTTCATCTGTTTTTCCATCGCATTCCGAATCGCTTCTGGCGGTATAATATTCTTCAATTCGACACGGTTCACTTTAATTCCCCATGGATCTGTAGCGACATCAAGCGCTGATCGCATGTTGGTATTGATAACCTCTCTTGAAGTCAGTGTCTGGTCAAGCTCCATCTCTCCGATAATGTTTCTAAGCGTGGTAGCCGTCAGCTTCTCAATTGCCATGATTGGATTGTCTACACCATATGCATACATTTTTGGATCTGTAATCTGAAAAAATACTACTGTATCAATCTGCATTGTAACATTATCTTTTGTAATAACTGGCTGCGGTGGGAAATCCACTACCTGCTCTTTTAAGTTCACTCTCTTGGCAACTCTGTCAAGAATCGGAATCTTGAAGTGAAGCCCTACACCCCATGTATTGTCATATCCGCCAAGCCGCTCAATGACATAAGCAGATGCCTGTGGTACAATGCGTACATTCATTGCAAGAATCACTATAAAAACAAATAAAATCGCTAATAAAATAATCATATTGTCGCCTCCTCCTCATACTTTTCAACAATCAATTTCACACCTTTAATGTCAATTACTTTCGCAAGGTTCCCTGCTGGTATGCGGCTTCCCTCATCAGATGTTCTGACTGTCCATTCCTGCCCATTTACGATGGCGCACCCTGTTCCAGCCATATTGTCAACATCCTGTGTAATGCGCACGACTTTGCCGATAATTCCTTCATAATTTGTTCTTGTGCGGTTTGAGTTTATGTATCTCACCGCAAAAGGTCTTGTGAATATCAGCATGCCAAGTGATACAAACAGAAATGCGGTTAATTGTGGTATTAACTCACCGCCGAGCATCGAAACGATGATTGCCACTAGCGCACCGATTGCAAACCAGATAGTCGTAAGCCCTACTGTAACAATTTCGATTATGATTAGTATAATCATAACTGCCAGCCAAACCATTGTGTTCATGGTACAACCTCCTTTCTTTCAGATGTACTGCCATGCTTCTTTGTGCCTGATATTGTAAGATCATTCAGTATTACTTTGCTTTATCTTATGCAAATTGTAATCTGTTAGAAACATCGTACCGCATCATTTCAAACAATACAATGGGTTTTGTGTGAATACAGTGATTTTCGTATTGAATCTTATTTTATTGATTTATTCCATGCCGATACTGTGCAAGTTCCTTTTGATATGCTTCTGTTTTGTGATATCCACAGGAAAACATTTCCGGACAAAACCCTCTATAAATGCATTCTTTTACCATACAATCAGCCAGTTCTGGTTCTGTCTTTGCCACTTCTTCTTTGACAAGCTGCCATGCTGCCCTTGTCTCAGGACTTGCACAACTACAAAGTCGTTTGCGACTGATATTAATCAATGCCTGAGCGTCTGCCTCACATGCATGATTCACCAATGCTCCCTGTGGGAGTTCATCACGATTTATTCCTGTCCTGTCGCTTCGCTGTGTCGATACCCAGTGCTCTATTCCAATTTTATGTCTTACGATATGAACGCTGACCCATGATTTTAATCCTACCCAGCGCCAATAAAATTTCATGCGCCTGATCGGTGAATGCTCTGACAGGATAAGTTTTCTCTTCCATTCTGTATCCGGGTATTTCCCTGTTGTCTTGCCAATTGTGTTCATTGTCGAATCCTTGATATCCTGCCAATTATCCTCATGCTTAAAATTATCAATATCCATAATGGTCCCTAACCTTTCTGATTTTATGAACTTATCATACCAAATTTTGAACAAGCAATCAACCAAAAAGCGCTGCCCAATGGCAACGCTCCGCAAAAATCATTCCTCTAAAACTTGCCGCCACGACCGCCATGCGTAGTACCAGAGGAAGACGTGTGTGTTGTCGATCCTCCCCCAGAACTGCTGCTCTTTGGCTTTTCCTGACGGTTCATGTGCATATACAAAAACATCTCCCTAGACTGCGTAATGTTCATACTTCCCTTTTTCACATAATCCGACGCACCCCGCTGAAACCGTACCGATTTCATATTGCCTGCCATAACAGATACAACCACTATCGCAAAAATAAAACCAACTACCAGCGCAATACATACATTCATTGCCAACGAAAAAGGTTTTTTGGGAAAATTTCCTATATCATATGGCCTGTCTGTTTTAGCCTGCGTAATAAATTTATCGCAAAGGTCTGCAAAGCAAATGAAAGCCTGCGCATAATTGCCGTCACTTAAGTCAGATAAAAACTGCTCGGAAATATAATCAATCCCAGCGTCAGTAAACACCGTAATGCCATAACCTGTCGTAGAAATCCACCAATCTCTGTCTTCCATGCTTACCAATAAAAGCACGCCATCTCTTTCTTCGCCAAATCCATAGGCGTTTTCGTCATAAAAATCATCTGCATACTCCATAGGTGTCTTTCCATCAAGCGTATCGGCTGTAACAACAACGATATCAAGCTGCTGCCTTCTGCTGATTTCATCCAACACAGCCAGCACTCTGGATTCTTCTGCTTCACTCAGAATATTCGCCATATCCACAAGTCTTGCAGGTTCTTCTTTGGCAAAAGCCGCTATCCCAAAGGAAAGACATAAAACAACTATCCATAAAAAAGCAGTCATTCGTTTTTTCATATCGTGTCCCCCCCTAAAACAGCCAAAACAAATAACTGATGCCAAATGCAGCAGCACTCGCAATGCCCCACAAGCCAATCAGCCATCTTGTATATGCGCCTTTGTCTAATGGCAAATCACCCACGAATTTTCCCGTCTGTCCATTCATGGCAAAGGTGTATTTTTGGCCTTTCCATGTGGTATTTAAAATCCAAACAGGAAACAGTGCATATTTTGCCTTACCATTCTGTAATCGGACACTTGTAAATTCTGGGATAACCGAGGTATAACCCTGAATGGTTGCAGCAAAGTTGTCCTGTGTGCTTTTCTTTACCCGCTCATTTGCACGTTCGATGCTATCTTTGGCGTCCACATCATATTTATCCGCCAAATATCCAGCTAGATAAGCAGTCCGAAAATCTACCGCCTGTGAAAAGTCAAATGGTTCTATCGATTCCATCAAATCATCTGCCATTTTGGAAGATCCGTCCACAGGAACACGCTCAAAGTTGATACTTCCGCCCCTTGTCACCGCATAGTAATTTGTCTGCGTATAAATATATCGACTGTCACTCCAAGTTCGTACTTGTGTTGCTTTATAGCGGATATTCGCCTCTGCGTCTGCATCAAAAAGCCAAAATGGTACATATATGCCTTTCACTTCATCAATATGATTCTGATCCCGAAATACTTTTGGCAGAAACCGTTTGCCCCTGTAATGTTTTTGTAATGCCTCCTTTGCCGCTCTTTTATCCAACTTAAAAGGAATCACATAATCTGGCTTGAGCGCTCCAGAAAATTGTCCCATCATTACCACAGGATTATCGCAGTAAGGGCAGGCGGTTGCCGCAGTATTTTCATCCCCCACAATCTCACCGCCGCATGATTTGCAAACATAAGTTCTTAATTTGTCGGTCTCACCGTCCCGCCATTGAGAATTGGCAGAAATATCCCATTCCATACGATCTGCCTGCTGATTTTTCAGTTCATTGTCATAGTCTGCTAGTGTCTCCATTTCAAATTCCGTATCGCAATACGGGCATTTCATTTTTTGTATCGTGCTGTTAAACGCAATCGCGCCGCCACAGCACGGACATTTATACTCCTGTAATTCAGCCAAGTTGACTACTCCTTCCACAAAACTTGCCTTTATCCAGCGAAATACCTATTGCTGTCATTGTACTCCCAGCAAGTCTTTTACCCATTATTCTTAAATCATATTTCCAGCACATGAAAAATATCTTATTTTCTGTCATTGTCATCAAATATGTCTCCACATTCTGGACAGAATTTAGGAGGATGTGCAGGATCTTCCGGTTCCCAACCGCACTTATCACAGCGGTACAGCGGTGTTCCTTCTGGCTTCTTTGCGCCGCAGTTTTGACAGAATTTTCCCTTATTTACAGTACCGCAAGTACAAGTCCAACTACCTGCTGCTGTTGAAGCTGGCTGAGGGTTGGCTGCTGGCTGTTGTGCCTGCTGTTGCTGTCCCATGGCAAACAAATTCTGTACATTCATGGAACCTGAATTCATTGCCATTCCCATACCCATAAAACCAGTCATAGCGCCCGCAGAATTGGAAGCAGCCGCTTTCATGGCATCTGCCTGTGCGCCTACCAGTGTCGCTCCAGCCATATTGGGATTCTGCAATACAGCAGTACGCTGAAGCTGTTTGATCATTTCTGCATCTTCTGGTGGCAGTGTAACAGAACCAAGTGCAATACTGACAACCTTTAGTCCGCGCAGTTGTCCCCATTTTGTAGAAAGAGCAGCATTCATAGCCTCTTCCAATTCCGTATTATGAGAGATAATCTGGTTCGGACGAAGCTCTAGATCGGACAGCTTACCAAAGGCGGGCTGCAGTGCGCTGATAAATTCTGTTTTTAGCTGACTTTCAATTTCCTCTCTTGTATATTCCCGCTCCACATTGCCACAGACCTTGGAATAGAACAAAAGCGGATCTGATATCATATAAGAATACACGCCAGAACAGCGAATAGAAACATCTACATCTAGTCCAAGCTTGGAATCTACCACACGAAACGGAATCGGATTCGGTGTTCCGAATTTATTGTCCATAATCTCTTTGATATTGAAATAATACACGCGTTGATCTTTTCCCGTATCACCGCCATATGTAAATCGTTTTCCTATGGTACGAAATGTATCTTTAATCCCTTTGCCAAGACTTCCGGAAAAAATACTTGGTTCTGTCGAAGAATCATAGGTAAACTGCCCTGGTTCTGCACAAACTTCAACAATCTTTCCCTGCTCCACAATCATCATACATTGTCCATCTGCAACGGCAATGCCTGAACCATTGGAGATAATATTATCATTTCCTTTGGTGTTGGAAGAGCGTGCATCTGTACGCTTTTTCCCTTTTACTACCAGCACTTCTTTATCCAGCGCATCGCAATAAAAAAACTCTTTCCACTGATCGGCAAGCGTACCTCCTACAGCTCCTAGTCCTGCTTTAATAAGTCCCATTATAAAACTCCTTTCTGATTTGCACATACTCTTTTGTATCAAAATTTCATTGCAATAATATATTTACACTTTAGTATATTAAAATTTGAACTTTTTTTCAATATAAAAAAATTGAGCGCCCGCGCGCTCTATCTGTGATTTACTATCGCGCTTTCCTATTCCATAAAAAAATTGAGCGCCCGCGCGCTCAATCTGGGTTCAGCGTTCGCAATTTTCTATAAAGTAAAAAAGTACATCGAACCGCAATGATCCGATGTACTCTTTTTCTAATTTTTAAATTTTACAGCAGTACCATAAGCCATAACCTCTGCTGCCCCCTGCATTACCGCCGCCGAAGCATAGCGAACATTAACTACTGCATCTGCTCCTAATTTTTCAGCTTCCTCTGTCATCCGCTTTGTTGCAAGTGCTCTTGCCTCGTTCATCATTTCTGTATAAGCTTTCAGTTCACCGCCTACTAACGTTTTGAATCCCTGCACAATATCCTTTCCAACATTTTTTGACTGTATTGTGCTTCCTTTTACAAGCCCAAGCATGTCAAGTTCTTTTCCACTGATATAATCAGTATTGACTAAGATCATCTTCTTCTCCTCCTTGAATTTCTTTTATTCTACTTATTAAAACACCGAGCATTAACCTTGCCAAAATCAACGGTATCACTACCATCAAAACTCTGACAATATCTGGAATACCAGGCATTATTGCAAAAAGTACTATAATTGCAACATAATATAGAATTACAATAGAAGCAATTATAATTGGTGCAATCATTTTTTTCCAATATTTCATACATTATACCCTTTTGCGTGCAAAGCACGCATACCAATCAATCGTTTGAAAGTTTGTTTTCAAATTTTTCCTCATTCTAAATATCAAACTTTGGCGGAACATCTAGTTCCTCCGAAACATATTTGCCATTTTTCTTGCGCTGCCGCACACATTCGGTCAAAAGATATTCGATCTGCCCATTAACAGAACGAAAATCATCCTCTGCCCAGGCTGCAACCGCATCATATAATTTGGCAGAAAGCCTCAGAGGCACCTGCTTTTTACCCGAATCACCCATATTACCATTCCTTTAATCCTGTACTTCACACAACAGTCAAGCTTTTGTTCGTCGCTTCCTGTTATCCAAATATTAATACAAACTGCCGGAATTTACAATTGGCTGGGCATCACGATTACCACAAAGAACCACTAGCAGATTTGATACCATTGCCGCCTTTCTCTCTTCGTCAAGCTCTACAGTATGATTCTCGCTCAAACGCTCCAATGCCATTTCTACCATGCCAACTGCACCATCTACAATCATTTTTCTCGCATCAATAATTGCTGATGCCTGCTGTCTTTGCAGCATTACTGCTGCGATCTCCGTCGCATAGGCAAGATATGTAATTCTGGCTTCAATCACTTCAATCCCTGCCTCTTCCACTCTTTTCTGAATCTCTTTGCGAATTCTTTCTGCGACAATCTCACTAGACCCACGAAGACTTCCTTCATCTGCCACACCATCACCAGTTGTATCAACATTGGGTGCAATATCATACGGATAAATGCGTACAATATCTCTCAATGCACTGTCACATTGCAGCGACAAAAACTCTTTGTAGTTATCAACATTAAAAACTGCTTTTGCCGTATCCACAATCTTCCATGTAACAGCTATTCCGATTTCGATCGGATTCCCCAGACAATCATTGATTTTTTGTCGGCTGTTATTCAGAGTCATAATCTTTAATGATATTTTCTTGCTGGACATCTCCGCGCTTGTATTGGCTGTTTTGTTGGCAATTGCCAAAAGTGCAGCAGAATCATTCACATCCCCACTTTGTCCTAATCTTGTCTTTGCAGCAGGATTCACACTGACGCAGAACGGATTGACAAAATAAAAACCATCTCCTTTCAAAGTACCCACATATCGTCCAAACAGCGTCAAAACCAACGCTTCTTGTGGTTTTAAAACTTTTAGTCCAGACAAAAGCACCGATGCAAAAACAATCAATGTAATAACGCTGAAAATAAGAACTGGGTTCTCATCATTCATGTACAATCCATAAACAAAGCCAACAACTGCCAATAGATAAAGTACCATAATACCAAATAGGGCTAACATCCCATGTTTCTTCCCTATTAATACTTTTTCTTCCATATAACTCAAGCTCCTTTCATCTTTTTTGATATCACTATGATATCATTTATAAATCATTTTGTCAAGAAATAAATATTTTTTGAACCCCCTAGGGGGCTTGTGAACGGTGCCCAATTTTGTTACAATTTCCACAAACCAGTACACTTCACGCATTGTTTAGAGTACTGCGGTACTTTTATCAGCAGGACTCTACACAATGCCCAGAACTTTTTCTGGCTTTTTTGAAGACAGAATGTTCTGGCCTTACGCATTGTTTAGAGTGCTGCGGTACTTATAATAGGAGGACTTTATTATGCATATGGCAGACGCTATGGTAACACCTGCTGTTGCCGCCACAATGTATCTATGCACCGGAGTTGCCGGAGCATATTCCATTAAAAAAATACGATTGGAAGACAATGATAAAACAATCCCTGTAATGGGTGTAATGGGCGCTTTTGTATTTGCTGCCCAAATGATTAATTTTACAATTCCTGGTACAGGCTCTTCGGGCCATTTGTGCGGCGGAATGCTTCTATCCGCAGTTCTTGGACCCTATGCGGGATTTCTCACAATGATAGGCATTCTCTTAATCCAATGTCTGCTGTTTGCGGATGGCGGGTTACTGGCACTTGGCTGTAATGTCTGGAATATGGCTTTTTATGGCTGCTTTATCGGCTCGCTGCTGATTTGGAAAACACTTATGAAAAAAGGAGCTTCCAAAAAGAAAATAATCCTTGCTTCTATCCTTGGCTGTGTGATCACACTTCAGTTTGGTGCATTTTCTGTTACATTGGAAACCCTTGCTTCTGGAATTACTGCGCTTCCATTTGCAGTGTTTGCCGCGGTTATGCAGCCCATACACCTTGCAATTGGACTTGTCGAAGGACTTATCACAGCAGCCGTATTGTGCTTTCTCTATGAAGCCAGACCAGAGCTTTTATGGGGTATTGACACTGCTGCTTATCCTCATGCAAAAGCAAGATTTACTCAATCCAAAACAATTGGCATACTCGCGCTTATCACAATGATTACAGGCGGAATCCTCTCTCTGTTTGCTTCTGCATTCCCTGATGGACTAGAATGGTCCTTAGAACGCATCACAGGCTCTACAGAACTTGAAGCTGCTGGATTGGCATATGACACTGCTGCAAAAATTCAGGAAACAACAGCACTGCTTCCAGATTATGCTTTTAAGAATTCAGAAACTATCACCGGCACATCTTTTTCGGGGATTATCGGCGCGCTTGTGGTGGTAGCTGTATGCATTGGATGCTGTCAACTGATTCGTTTTGTTAGAAAAAAGATATGTATCAATGAATAAAATAGGAAATGCACTGCATGAAATACAAACAATTGACAGTATTGCCCGACGGCATCAGTGGGTAAACGCGCTTCACCCACTGATTAAACTGTCTCTTACGCTCTTTTATATGATTATGGTCGTTTCTTTTGACCGATATCATTTTTTTGGTCTTTTGGGTATGATTGTCTATCCTCTTATTGTATTTGAACTTGCGCAGTTATCACTAATACATGCAGTATACAAACTTCGTTTTATCCTTCCTTTTGTATGCTTTGTTGGATTATTGAACCCCATTTTTGACAATATACCTATCACCTCTTTTTGGGGCATAACTCTCACAAGTGGTATGATTTCTATGTCTACATTGATGTTAAAGGGAGTTTTAACAGTTCTGTCCTCCTATTTGCTCATCGCTACTACCACTATTGAAGATATCTGCTATGCGCTCAGACTTCTTCACATTCCCAAACTGCTTGTCACACAAATCCTGTTGATATATCGGTATCTTTCTGTCCTTTTGTCGGAAGCCCACCGTATGACTCAGGCATATTCCCTTCGTGCTCCCCGCCAAAAAGGGGTTCATTTCAAAGTGTGGGGGTCGCTTGCAGGATTGCTTTTGCTGCGAAGTATGGATCGAGCCAATGAACTATATGAAAGCATGTGTCTTCGCGGATACCACGGTGAATTTTATTACAGCAGCCAGAAAAAAATAGCAATTTCTGATATTCTATATTGGATTATCTGGATTATCATTATACTGGTCTTTCGTATATTTCCTATTTTTGAACTAATTGGGGGTCTTTTTGTATGATAAAAATACAGACACTTTCTTTTGCATATGAAAAAAATATTCCTGTTCTAAAAAATATAAGCTTTCATGCAAATCGTGGTGAGACAATTGGGCTTGTTGGTGCAAACGGCGCTGGGAAATCAACACTTCTAAAACTTCTTGTCGGTTTAGAACTATCCTACCAAGGAACAATAGTTATAGATAACATAGCATTGTGCAAAAAAAATCTGCCTATTATCAGGCAGAAAATGGGCTATGTCTTTCAAGATTCCAACAGCCAGCTTTTTATGACCACCGTGTATGATGATGTCGCATTTGCACCGCGAAACTATGGTTTGTCATCAGCAGAGGTTGACAAACATGTACATGATGCGCTTCGTCAAGTACATATTTTAGAATTAAAGGACAAACAGACCTATAAACTCTCTGGTGGGGAAAAAAAGCTTGCGGCAATTGCAACCATACTATCTATGGACCCTGATATTATTTTAATGGATGAGCCTTCAGCCGCTCTTGATCCCAAAAACCGCCGAAATCTCATACATATTTTAAATGAACTGCCACAGACAAAACTGATTGCATCTCATGATTTAGACTTCATAGCAGATACCTGCACCCGTGTGCTACTACTTTCTCATGGCGAGATTGTAGCAGATGGTAATGCTTGCGAACTCCTTCATGACAAAAAGCTTTTAGAATCAAATTCTTTGGAACTTCCGCTTTCATTCCATATAGAATAAGTGCAAAAATAGTTCTGCAAACTGAAAATTAACAGTTCCTAAGACATATCCACAAAAACTTATTGTATATATCGGTCGAAACATGCTATATTACTTTGTATAAATGTTTGGTACAACAAAATTCATTTAGAGGTGTTTCCGTGGAAAATCAGGATAAAAGAAAAAAGAAAAATCAAAACCTAATGAAGATCGTGAAAGCATTGCATAACCTTACTATTCACGAAGATTTGCAGAGACAGCGGTGTTCTCAGGAAAACATCGGGAAACTCTTGGGCACCAAAAGCAAAAAAGCCACATACACCGAATTTGCAGTCGATACGATTTCGTGCGAATGGGTGCGCCCTGTCAAACCACACAAAACGTCTGACATGATTTTATACTGTCATGGCGGTGGCTTCTACACTGGCAGCCTGAAATATGCTCGCATAGTAACAACGAAGCTTGCCTTGTCCGTCCCTACAGATGTGTTAAGTTTTAATTACCGACTTGCTCCAGAACATCCTGCACCGGCTGCCCTTGAAGATACACTTAAAGTATGGAATCATTTAATGCATTTAGGATATAATGCCGAAAATATTACTGTTTGTGGGGACTCCGCTGGAGGAAATCTCGCCCTTGCATTAGGCTTAAAATTAAAAGAAGAGGAGCAACCGCTTCCCCGTAGTTTTGTTCTTTTTTCTCCGTGGACAGACTTGACCCTCACAAGCTCCTCTAATACCCAAAATGCAAAACCCGATCCAATTCTTACGATGAAATACTTAATGTCCGCCCGCGAAGCCTATGAGCCAACCGGTATTTTCGAAGAAACGGTTTATAAAAACCCCTACGTTTCTCCACTATTCGGAGATTATAAAGCGTTTTCGCCCGTTTATATTCAGGTCGGCTCCAACGAAATATTGTTAGATGATTCAACCAATTTGTATGAGAAACTATCAAAACAGCACGTTCCCGTAAAGATTGATATTTATGAAGGGATGTGGCACGTATTTCAAATGTGCAATATGAAAATTGCAAATGAGGCAATATGCAAAGCAGCTCAGTTTATCGTTGATGCATAAACCGTTTGATAGTTCTATATCTGTTTAATGTCTTTTTTGTATTCTTTTTCCTTTCATCAGTATTCATCGATTGTTTAAATTTGAAGATATTTTACAAGACTTTTTAATTTTTCAGCAGTACAATCTATGTAAAAAGGAGCAAAAATACATGAAGAAAGAAACAAGAACCGTTGTTTATGATGATGACCTAAGAATTGAAGCCTATCGCTTTGAAGGAATCGCGCAGCAGTTTCCAAACCATTTCCATTCGCATTATGTGATAGGGTTTGTAGAGGGCGGGCAGCGTATTTTGTCTTGTAAAAACAAAGAATACCATATAGAAAAAGGCAATGTTCTCCTTTTTAATCCAGAAGATAACCACTCCTGTATCCAATATAAGAATGGCGCTTTTGATTATCGCGGCTTCAATATTGCTAAGAATATCATGCTTGACTTAGCAGAAGAAGTATCTGGAAAACGGAAACTCCCTGGTTTTTCAGAGAATGTCATTTACGATGATGAAATTTCCTGCTATCTCCGCCCGCTTCACGAAATGGTAATGAATGGTATTTCTGATTTTGGAAAAGAAGAAAGCCTATTGTTCCTTATCGCTGCCCTGATACAAAAATACGGACAACCCTTTGAAAATTGTGCGCCAGAATGCCCGCAGGAAATTGAAAAAGCCTGTGAATTTATGCAGAAACACCTTAAAGAACGAATTTATTTAGAACAAATATGCCACTATACCGGATTAAGCAAATCTGCGTTGCTGCGAGCATTCACAAAATCAAAAGGTATTACCCCATACCGATATTTAGAAACAATCCGTATCAATGAAGCAAAAGCTTTGTTAGGAAAGGGTGTGCGCCCGATAGAAGCAGCTATGCAAACAGGATTTTCCGATCAGAGCCATTTTACCAATTATTTCATTCGTTTTATTGGGCTTGCTCCTGGCGTTTATCACGACATATTTTTTGATAAGAACAAGGGCGGTGAATAACAAAATGGAACATAAGAAAACTATTGGACATTTAACAGCGTTATTAACAATTGTGATATGGGGAACAACTTTTATTTCCACCAAAATTTTGTTAGTAGATTTCAAACCTGTAGAAATTCTATTCTTTCGGTTTGTCATGGGATTTTTGGTTTTGTTCGTGGCATATCCAAAAAAATTTAAGATTGCAGATTATAAACAGGAATTAACTTTTGCAGCGGCAGGACTATGCGGAATCTGTTTGTATTACCTACTGGAAAATATCGCCTTGACCTATACGCTAGCATCTAATGTAGGTATAATTATATCAGTTGCCCCATTCTTCACAGCAATATTGGCACAGTTGTTTATACAGTCAGAAGAAAAATTACAAACGCAATTTTTTATTGGTTTTGTGTTTGCAATGGCGGGAATCATCTTGATCAGCTTTAATGGTTCTAAACTTGAACTGAATCCTATTGGTGACTTACTTGCGGTTATTGCTGCCCTTGTATGGGCTTGTTATTCCATATTGACACGAAAAATTACCAATTTTGGTTATCCTGTTATTTTTTCCACACGAAGAACATTCTTTTATGGGATTTTGTTTATGCTGCCAGCACTGTTCTTTTTGGACTTTCGGCTGGATTTATCCCGTTTTACAAATATGACAAATCTATTTAATATTTTATATTTGGGATTAGGCGCTTCTGCACTTTGCTTTGTCACATGGAGTTTCGCTGTGAAAGAATTGGGTGCTGTCCGAACAAGTGTATATATTTATATGGTTCCTGTAATTACAATTATTACATCTGTTCTGATTTTACATGAGAAGCTGACCTTATTAGCAGGAATCGGAACAATTTTAACGTTAATAGGATTGTTCCTGTCTGAGCATAAAACAGAAAGAAAAAAGCAATATACAGAATAACCAAACATCACTATATAAATTTATCTATCGCTTTTTTTAGCTCTTCGATGGCATGGACATCATTTTCTTTTGCAGCATCTACAATACAATGGTCTATGTGATCTTTCAAAATAACCCGGCTCACCCCACCGATTGCTGATTTCACTGCGGCAAGCTGTATTAGTACTTCACTACAGTCTCTGCCGTTTTCTACCATTGTTTTGATTGATTCCATATGTCCAATAATCTTGGACATACGATTCAAGACCGCTTTTGTTTCTGTATGTGTATGGGTATGAGCGATTCCCAACGCATGCATCCGCTCATGTTCTTGTTTTTCCCGTTCCTCGCTCATCATTCTCCTCCATTCTTCGCTTCGTGATTTATCAGATACAAATAAACTGAAAAATACATAACGTTTTTTCTTCATAGTATCCATTTTCTTGAATAAACTATAGTAATATCCCACAAAGTGAGGTTTCCTATGTGGTCTAAGCATAAAACCTATCTTATCTCTATTTTGATTGCCCTTGGTATAGGCGGACTTTCCACATTTTTTATAAGAAACAATTTATTTCTTTATCATATTTTAAACAAACCTGTTTTCGCCCCTCCAAAAGCACTGTATCCCATTGTCTGGACGATATTGTATATCCTGATGGGCATTAGCAGTGCACGCATTTATCTGCAAAAATCTGCGCATTCCTTTGAGGTTATGGATACATTGCTAAACTATGCTCTGCAATTGATACTCAATTTTTTCTGGCCTATTCTCTTTTTTAATATGCATACTTTTCTGTTCGCCTTTATATGGCTCGTTGTCCTTTGGTGCTTTATTATAAAAATGATATTCCGATTCAGCAGGCTTGACACAACGGCGGCCTATCTGCAAATCCCGTATTTTTTGTGGGTAACATTTGCAGGGTACTTAAACTTTATGATTTATCTGCTGAGCTGATATTCTGGTACTATAGTTTTATAGTAAAAAATCGGTCAGTATTATATTGCTGATATCAATACCTGCATCTGTAAGCTTCACAATATCATACTCTCGTGCAAGCATACCTTGTGCAGTCCATTTTTGGAGCACTTTGCCATATACTGCATCTATACTTTTGCCAAAACTATTCTGAAACTCCGTAATTGATATACCGCACATCATGCGGAGTCCCAGAAACATAAATTCTTCCATGCAGTCATTCTCTGAGAGCATTTGCATCTCTTCTTTGATATCTTTTTCGGGAATAAATTGTTCTTGTTTGTTTTGGTTGTCAGGTATTAAAAATGTGTGAAGATATTGATCCATATTTGAAGTATTTTTCCAACGCCTTCTACCGATAGTTGAAGCCGCTCCAAGCCCCAAACCGAGATAATTCGTCAAATGTTCTATTCCGCGCTGCCAGTAGATTTTGTTGTGTTTGCACTCGTATCCTGTTTTTGCATAATTTGAAATTTCATACCGCTGATAACCATGTGCTTCCAATATCTGTTTTGTTTGCTGATACATGCACCTATCCTCCTCTTCATCAGGTACAGGTGCATATTTATCTAAGTTCTCGCACAATGGTGTTCCTTCTTCTACAATCAAACTGTATGCTGATAAATGTTCTGGTTCTAGTGCCAGTACGCTCTTGAGTGTACCAATCCAGCTTTCCAAACACTGTCCTGGCAAGGCGGACATCAAATCAACATTGATATTGCGAAAGCCTGCTTCTCTTGCCCATTCATATGTCTGGAGAAACTCCTCATAAGTATGAATGCGTCCCAACATTTGAAGTTCTTTATTATCAGCAGACTGAAGCCCGATACTGAGCCTGTTGATGCCTGCTGCATTCAATTGTATCAGTTTTTGGCGCGCTGCAGTCCCTGGATTCAGTTCTATCGTAATTTCTGCATCAGAATCAATCACATACTGTTCCCGCATAGATTGAAGAATCTCACAAATGCTCTCCGCATCCAAAATAGATGGCGTACCGCCGCCAATAAAAATAGTTTTGATTCGATATGATTGATATGCTGGCGCCTCGTATAATATCTCTCTTTTCAGCGCTTCCACATATTCTTTTTGGTGTTGTTTTGAGGCTGACCCCGATAAAAAATCACAGTAATCACATTTCTTCACACAAAAAGGGATGTGAAGATACACACCCATTGATTGCATGACACATCCCTCCTATTATAGTCGCTGCGCGACGGCTCTTAAACTTTTCATATTATTTATCATCCAGTTTCAGCACAGACATAAACGCTTTCTGCGGAATCTCCACATTTCCAACCTGACGCATACGCTTTTTGCCTTCTTTTTGCTTTTCCAAAAGCTTCTTTTTTCGCGTAATATCACCGCCATAACATTTGGCAAGCACATCTTTTCTCATTGCTTTTACGGTTTCTCTCGCAATCACCTTGCCGCCTATCGCTGCTTGTATTGGTATCTCAAAAAGATGACGTGGTATCTCGTCCTTGAGCTTTTCGCACATCCTGCGGCCACGCTCATAAGCCGATTCTTTGTGTACAATAAAAGATAAGGCATCTACTTCTTCTTTATTGATAAGTATATCTAATTTGACAAGTTCTGACTGCTCATAACCCTTTATATCATAATCAAAAGAAGCATATCCTCTGGAACGCGACTTGAGCGCATCAAAGAAATCATAAATAATTTCATTCAAAGGAAGCTCATATTTTAACAATGCTCTGGTTTCTTCCACATACTCCATGTCAAGATATCTTCCCCGTCTTTCCTGGCAAAGCTCCATAATTGAACCAATAAACTCTGTCGTCACCATAATTTCTGCATTGACAATAGGTTCTTCCATATAGTCAATCTCTGATGGATCGGGCAGATTAGAAGGATTGGTCAGCGCAATCATTTCCCCGTTTGTCTTGTACACTTTATAGATAACACCTGGTGCAGTTGTGACAAGATCCAGATTGTATTCCCGCTCAAGACGCTCCTGTATAATTTCCAAATGAAGCAACCCCAAAAAACCACACCGAAAACCAAATCCCAGTGCAACAGAAGTCTCCGGTTCATAAAAAAGCGACGCATCATTTAATTTGAGCTTTTCCAACGCGTCACGCAAATCAATATATTTTGCGCTGTCAGCCGGATACAGACCACAATACACCATAGACTGTACTGTTTTGTATCCTGGAAGCGGTTCTGCACATGGATTTTCTGCATCTGTTACGGTATCGCCAACCGCGGTATCTTTTACATTTTTTATGGATGCTGTCAGATATCCAACCATACCAGCCGACAATTCTTCACACGGGATAAACTGACCTGCGCCAAAATATCCTACTTCCACTACATCCGCAGTTGCCCCTGTAGCCATCATCTTAATTTTTGTCCCTTTTGCAACTCTGCCTTCCATGATGCGGCAGAATACGATGACACCCTTGTAAGAATCATAAACAGAATCAAATATCAGTGCCTGCAGCGGATGCTCAATGCTTCCTGTTGGTGCTGGTATTTTATTTACAACTGCCTCAAGAACATCTTCAATTCCCGTACCATTTTTGGCAGAGATGAGCGGTGCATCTTGAGCCTCAATACCAATAACATCTTCTATCTCATTTTTCACCCAGTCCGGACGCGCACTGGGCAAATCAATTTTGTTAATAACTGGAAACACATCCAGGTCATGATCGAGTGCCATATACACATTCGCAAGTGTCTGTGCCTCGATTCCCTGTGCTGCATCTACAACAAGTATTGCCCCATCACAGGCGGCAAGTGCACGACTTACTTCATAATTAAAATCGACATGCCCTGGTGTATCAATCAGATTTAAAATATACTCTTGCCCGTCTTTTGCCCTGTATACTGTACGAACCGTCTGCGCCTTAATTGTAATACCGCGCTCCCTTTCCAAATCCATATTGTCAAGAATCTGGTCCTGCATCTCACGGCTCGTCAGAAGTCCTGTCTTTTCAATAATTCTGTCTGCAAGTGTGGACTTGCCATGGTCGATATGTGCCACAATGCAGAAATTTCTGATTTTACTCTGATCTATATTTGACATTGCTTTCCTCCAAAAAGGTAAAATTGTTACACGATTATAACACAATCCTGTGGCAATTGTCCATGAATTTAGGCTTTTTCGCTTTTGTAATAAACAACTCCCACCAGCACAAGCAGCACTGCTAATACTATCATCCATACCGCAATAGGTACATCATTGATATCAAAACAACGCACATCGATCCACATTCTGTTGATTGCCTTATTGGTATCTTTATCAAAATAGCGCATTATCGCTGTTCTTTCCATAACCTCCTGCGGCGGATATTGTGCAAAAAGCTGTCTGCCTGTCTGATTGCCCGCTGTCTTCAGGACATAGTTTTCGTCTGCTGCATCCCCACTGAAAAAGTAGCCAAGCGGATAGCTTGTAAGCTCCTCCTCTTCCTCATCAGAAGCATAGCACCATTTTGCATATTCATAGATGGTATCATCTTGAGATGTTCCAGAAATAGATGACGTATAGCCAATATAGTACATATTTCTGACTGCGTTTTCTGTCATTGACATATAATTCACAAAAGCTTCTGCTGCATGTTGTCTGTCCGCATCACCATCAATTCCGCTTTTTAACATTACCCAGCCATCAAACCAAAGATTTGTGCTCTCTTTAGGAACTGCAAATCTCAGCTCAAAATCATCCTCATCCGCCTGATCCATAGCATATACTGCGTCTCCTGACCATTGATAATTTGCCACAATCTTTCCTGTGATCATATCTGCTTTTCCGCTGTCTGTTTCAAGAGAATACACATTGTCCATCAAGTCATCCAAAAGATTTTTTGCAGCGTCAATTGTCTCCGGGTCTACATCATTCATCATATCTTCAAGCTTTTGGGCGTAATCGGGCGCATTGACAAAGTTTTCATCCAACAGAGTATCTGCCTTCAAAATCCCAAGTGCCGCGAAATAGGAATCACGCACGTTGTCCTTGAGTGTCACCTGCCTGCGAAATTTAGAATTGCCAAATATTTTCCATGTGGAAGCCTCCTCCTCTGTCACAAGCGCCGGATTGTACAAAACACCTGTAACCCCCCACATATATCCTGCGGCATATTTCCCCCAACTCTCGCCATTTATCTCATTTTCTGCAAGGGTTTTGTAAATATAGGGCGACACATTCTGAATATAAAAATTGTTTTCGTTGCTCTTGTCATAAAAACTGTCAGAATATGGCCAAAGTCTGTCCTCCGCTATCAGCTTCATGATCATATATTCAGAAGGACACACCAAATCATATGTATCCCCCATGTTTAGCTGGTTATAAAGATCCTCATTGGTGCCAAAACAAGAATACTCCACATGTACTTCTTTTCCATACGTTTCTTTGTACCAATCCTCAAAATCTTCATATAATGGTCTCTCTCCAAGAATTACCTTGCCATTTTCAAGCTCAATGGCCTCCTCCTCGTCCCATTCTCCAAGATCAATATATTCCTCCCAATTGCACACTCTTAATGTCACAGATGCCTCATTTGCACAAACTGATTGACCAAAAAATCCCCAAGATACAGCTACTGCAGCAAATCCAAATATAATCTTATCTATTTTTTTCATTGCCTGCACCTGCTTTCTTTTCATTCTTATTCTCTGTTACATTCATTATCACCACCAGTAGCACAACAATTACGAAGATAAGTGTAGAAAGCGCCCACAGCGCTGTTTTTATCTCCGTCTGAGAACCTCTTGTCGCGTTAACTACATATGTGCTGATCGTATCAAATGTGGCGGGTTTTGTATAACTTGTGATAAAATAATCATCTAGTGACAGCGTAACAGCCAGCGCAAATCCAGAAACAACACCGGGAAAAATCTGCGGAAGAACTACGCGCCGGAGCGCTACAGCCGGAGAAGCTCCCAAATCAAGCGCAGCTTCATAGAGACTATTATCCATCTGTTTGAGTTTTGGTACTACAGACAGATAGATAAAAGGTGATTCTAATATAATATGACCTATCAGCAGCGAGACAAAACTGCTTTTATCCACGCCGCAAACCCCTATCAAAAGAATGCACAGCGAAAACGCAGTTACCACTTCTGCATTTACTACAGGCACCTGATTGAGCGACCCAACAATCATATTTCCAAACCGGCCTGAATAAAATACGCCTACTGCTCCTAATGTACCCAATATCGTTGATAAAAATGCCGATCCAAGCGCCAGAATCAGCGTTCCTGCTATCATTTCCCGCAGTTCCGGTTTGGTAAACAATGTCACATAATTTTGCATAGAAAAGCCATGGATTGCACCAATGTTCGCAGAATCCGTAAAGCTATACACTGCCAGCATAAAAATTGGAAGGTATAATATTACCGCCATTATTCCAATGAAGATTGTACTGATTGTTTTTTTCATTGTCGAATCATACCTCCCCTGCTGCTGCCTGCGTCTTCATCTGCATAACGGTTTGTAAACATTGTAAATGCAAAGATAATCATCAATAATATCAATGCGATCATTGAGCCATTATGCCAGTCATATGCACTAAAATACGCACCTATCAGACTGCCCATTATATATGTGCTATTATAAAGCATGTCCAATACGACATAGTTTGTCATAGATGGCAGAAATACCATTACAATTCCACTTATAATTCCTGGAACCGATAATGGCAGCGTCACTTTAATGAACGTTCGCACTGTATCCGCACCAAGATCAGATGCCGCCTCCAGAAGTGTATTGTCAAGCTTTAAAAGTGTTGTATATATCGGCAAAATCATAAATGGCAGAAAATCATATGTCATGCCTATTATCGTATTCAAAAAAGGATGATAGGAAAGATTTCCTTCTATAATTGTAAGAATTTCCTTAAGCGCCGTAATTCTGAGTGTAAAATTGATCCACATTGGCATCACAAAAATCATCAGTATCACAGATTTATGTTTAAAATGACTTCTTGCCAATATATATGCAATCGGATAAGCCAGCATAAGGCATGTGCAAGTCGTTACCACAGCTATGCCAAAGCTGTACAAAAGCGTACCAATTGTATTTGGGCTAGAGAAAAAACCAATCAGATTTTCAAATGTGAAATGCCCCTCACCATTGGTAAATGCATAGTATATAATCACAAGTAACGGCGCCAATACAAAACATACCAAAAAGACCCCATATGGTATGCAGAGCTGGGACCGTTGAAAACGAATTTTACCCATCCATTCCCCTCCATTTATCTATGACAGGCTTCCAGAATTTCCTTGCAGCATCAGGCACAAAGAAACTCCAAGAGCCTATCGTAATATAATTTCTATTTCTGAACGTTTCACTCCATACAAATCATTATTTTTTGAGTGCATAATGAAATTTATCCCTAGGAATCACAAGACTTACATAATCATCCATATTCCACAGATACTCGTCATCTACAATAAAGTCTTCATCCTCCTCGGTTCGCACCACATAACTATAATGATCCCCTTTATAAATCAGATTGATAATATGCCCTCTCACAATACCCGCCTCTTTGTCGTCGCTCATTGTGATATCTTCTGGTTTCACGGACACAATCACCTTGATTTTAGCTGGCTCTATCTCATCACCGTGCGCATCCACAAGCACACCGTCTGTATTGAAAGAAGTTCCTGGTATCACGGATGTAATATCGCAATCAAGCAGTCCGCCCAGAAAATTCAGCTTATACTCCTTATCCACACCAGATTCAATACGGTTTATTGTGTCTTCTGCCAGCATAATATGAATTCCTTCTGGCTCGATACATAAACCCACATTGGCATTGACCATTGCTTTTCTAGTAGATTGTATCACAATTTCATTTTTCCCTGACTGTACCGCAATTTCATAATGCACACCTTTAAAAATAACAGACGTCACAACGCCCTTAATCGTACCTTGTTCCAGAGTGGTAATTGTCACATCCTCCGGCCTTACCACTGCGTCAATCATTGTACCATGTTCTACGTCATCCACGCATGCAAACTCTGCTCCGCAAAAACGGACTTTACATTTTCCTGTCATAATACCGCTAAAAATATTGCTGTCACCAATAAAATCCGCAACAAACGCATTTTTCGGCTCATTATAGATATCCTCCGGTGTGCCAATCTGCTGAATTTTTCCTTCTGACATGACAACAATTTTATCAGACATAGTCAATGCCTCTTCCTGATCATGGGTCACATAGATAAATGTAATCCCAAGCTGCTGATGCATATTTTTTAACTCAAGCTGCATTTCTTTTCTCATCTTTAGATCCAGTGCACCAAGAGGTTCATCAAGCAACAGTATTTCGGGTTCGTTTACCAAAGCTCTTGCTATCGCGATCCGCTGCTGCTGCCCGCCGGAAAGCGTCTGTATCTTACGATTTTCAAAATCTTCAAGATCCACCATTTCCAAGGCTTTTCCAACCTTTTTCACAATCTCAGCTCTGGGAAGCTTTTTCAGCTTCAATCCAAATGCAACATTATCAAATACATTTAGGTGAGGAAACAGCGCATATCGTTGAAAAACTGTATTAATAGGCCGCTTATTGGGCGGTAAATCCCTAATATCCTCACCATTTAATAATAGTTCACCTTCTGTAGGTTTATCAAAACCTGCTATCATACGAAGCGTTGTGGTTTTGCCGCATCCAGAAGGACCCAAAAACGTGACAAATTCTCCCCTTTGAACCGTTAAATTAAAATCTTCAACAACACGGAAACCGTCATCAAAAGTACGGCTGATATGCCTTAACTCAATAATGTTTTCCTTTAAAGTATTTTTGTTCAACGCCAATCCTCCTCATGTTCCTTATATATTCTCGTTTATAAAATGCATCGTTCTATAGTGTATCATAAACTTCACATAATTTCTACAAAAATCGCAGGAAAACTCATAAAAACGAAAACCCTGATACAAGTAACAAACTATCTACTTATATCAGGATTCCCTATTTTTATTTTCCATATCAACTAAGCAATAAGACTGCACTTTACCATGCGCTGCTGTAATCACGAATTTCCTGAAGCGTTTCTTTGTAGGGTCTGTTCTTCCCAAACAGAATCGTTGTGCCTAGCACAAATCCATTCATTCCTCTTGGTGCAAACTTAAGGATTTTATCTGCACTACATGCGCCGTCCCAGTATGTCTTGAAGCCCATCTCCTCCTTTAAAAGCAGCAGTCTTGTTATTTTCTTCCCAACATAAGGCATGTACATTTGTCCTGCATTTCCGGGATTGACCGTCATAACCAACACTTTTTTGACAATGCGCAACATCTCATAGACAGTCTCCACACTTGTTCCTGGATTAATTGCAATCCCAGGCACCATGCCTGCATCGATAATCTTTTGCAGCGTTGTAGATGGGTGATACTCTGCCTCTGGATGAATATAGACGGTATCATTCGGACGCAGATTTTTTAAAAAGAGCTGTACATTATTGTTTGGATGCTCAATCATCAAATGCACATCAAGCGGTTTTTTTGTCGCGCCGGCTATGTATTTCAAATCATTCAGCGACATCGCATAGTTAGGCACAAAACGCCCATCCATAATATCTATATGAAAAGAGTCAATACCTCCCTTATCCAGTTCTTTGACCTCTTTTTCCAGGTTTCCATAATCTGCACACATCATTGATGCCGTTAACTCTAAAGTCATTTGTGTTTCTCCTTATACTCGTTAAACAATCCCATCCACGCCCTTAATATTGTTCCAACTCTTGTTTCAATGCTAATAACATCTTTTCATTATCCCCTCTGTCCCGTATCGCAATGCGAACATATTGCCCCGTTTTTATTTTTGAAGATAAATCTTTGATAAATAAATTGTGTTTCACAAGCAAATTTTCAGTAAGCATTTCTGCGGAAACTGATTCCACTAACTCCGCCATAATATAATTTGCCTGTGATAAAATAGGGCGAATTCCCGGAATCTGATTCAGTCCATGATAGAAATAATTTCGCTCTTCTTTTAACTTTTTTAGTGCACTGACGTAATCTGCTTTGTATTTTTCTGCAATCTGCATATAAAACTCTGCAAAAGAATTAATATTCCAAATAGATACATCCTTTTTCATCTTTTGTACTAATTCTATATCTCCCGAAGCCAAAACTCCAAGTCTTAAGCCTGGAACCCCATAACACTTAGAAATACTCTTAACTATGTATAAATGCTGATTTTTATTCAATATATCCTGTCTTATCATGGTATTATCTTCTTCGTCCGCAAAATCAGCAAAAGATTCATCCAATACCAGACGAATCTTCTGTTGGCTCGTCCAGCTAATTAATTTTAAGATATCTTTCTTACAAAGATAATTGCCAGATGGATTATCGGGATTCACAAGAATCAGATTATCAATATCTTTGTCCTGAAAATATTCTATTAAATCAGAAACTGTATATGAAAAATCCCTATTTTGTGGTGCAAAGAAAACCGATTCATCCATATCATAACGATTTGGATATTCTTCAAAAGTTGGTCTAATAAATCCTGTTTTGCCAGACAAATATTCCATAAAACTTCGAATCAGTTCCGCTGCCCCATTTCCTGTGATCACATTTTCTTTGCGAACACCAAAATTTCTCGCGGCTAATATTGAATTAACCTCCATTCCTGATGGATACTGTGCTACAAGCCGATTAAAATTTGCTTCCATTTCTTCTATCAGCTTCTGCGGGGGGAAGTATGGATTGACAAGATAGCAGAAATCAATCATTTACGGATAACGCCAATATCCTCCATACCGCTTTTGAATTAAGGATACTTTGTCCATTGTATTAGATGCAAACAAAGACTCTGCAATATCCAAATCTTGTATATCATCAATTTCGTACCAAAGCTGTCCGCTCAGACGCTTCGCCTTTATCTTTGGTTCATCCAATACCGTAATCACCTTTAACACTTGTTCATAATATTCATTGTTCCCCAATGCCATAGAATATGCTTCTAAAAATGGTATATAACAAAACTCAGAAAAGTTTTTACTGAATTTATAAATATTTACTGTTTTATAGTAACTCTCTATTTCTGAATATTTGAATTTCTTAGAGGAAATAAATGCTTCAATATTATCATCTTTTCCCAGCTTCATACAAGTGCCGTCCATCCAGCTTTCATATTTATCTACAAGTGCTAACGTATCGCGAGAATCATTCAGTAGTTCATCAATCACGCTATCTTCAAATATCAAATCAGATTCAAACAATAGTGTGTCATCCTGACGCAGAAATTCCTTGGCCTTGGCCAGTGAATAGATATTATTTGTCTTATCATAATTGGAATTTTCAACATATACAATCGGTGTCTGAAGTTTCAGTTCATCAATATAATCTATCAATTTCTTTCCCTTATAACCAACAACAATTACAATTCTTGAAAGGTGCCTTTTCTCTAACTGCCGAAGCATCCGCTCTATCAGCGTAACACCATTCACCTGAATCATACATTTCGTATTGTCGTTTGTTAGTTCTTTTAACCGCCTGCCCATTCCAGCCGCAAGAATAACCGCCTGCATACTACTTCCTCCAAATTCTACTATGCTTTATATAAATAACAGTCAAATAAATATTTACTATTCCAATAATATTCATTTTCTACATTACGAAATTTGATTTTACACTGATATTCATCTGCAAACTGAGTAAACAATTCTCTTTTATAGAAAACCTTATCTAACCCTTCATATCTCTCATCATAATTATCAATCATTTCGCGTCTGTGCTTTTCACATTCTAACTGCCTATCCTTATCAAATACTTCTGAAATAACCACTAATTTCGAGCCTTGTCATACATCTTTTTCAAAACGGCCATACCATACTTTTCATCTGGGAAATATGCAAAAACGCTGTCCGAAAAAACCATATCATATTTTGTATCTGTTGGCAGATTGACTGCTTCGCCAATTTGGACCAATTTCTCTTCCTCTAGTACTGTTCTAGCAACACCAGCCAAATTTTCTGAATAGTCAATTCCTCCAACCTCTATCCCACGATTTTTTAGCAGATACAAATTAGCGCCGCTCCCACAACCTACTTCGTATGCAGAACAAACCCCCATCTTGTTTTTCATATCTTGAACATTATAACTGCTGAATCATAGAACTTCTTATAATATGCCTCCTCATTTTCAATACTTACATCATACCCATCTAATCTTTTTAATTCCCTATAAACCTCAAACTCACTTCTTCCTGATAATGAAATCTTACAATCTGTTCCTTTCGCGTTCCATATTTCTTTCCACTTATTGTTCATATCCCTTACCTATTCTTTATTCCAAATTATATTAAACTTTCAAATTACCTTTGAAACTCTTTTTATTTCTTTTGCCTTTCTTCCAAAAACTTCTCCATCATTCCTGCAAGTGCGATTGATTCCTTTCCTGTAAGTTTAAATCTTGCTTTCTCATTATGATTTATCATTGCCAGAAAATCACTTAATTCATACCGCAATCCATCTCCTAAAAATGTTTCTGAGTACCTGTCCACTTTACTTGTATCTTCATAATGCACCTCAAAATACGTCGTTTTCCACCATGGAGCATCCACTATGATATAACCCTTTGTACCAGAAACCAAAAGCCTCCCTTCAGATTTCACTCCTAGTCCACATGTAGCTGTTGCAATCCCTGTTGGATAACGTAAAATTGCCCTTGTAAACAAATCCAGCCCATTCTTGCCTTTGATTGTATCAAATTCTAATTTTTCATATGCAGCACCAAATAATTTCAGTATTGGCAGCATTACATAACTTCCTAATTCAAGAAAACTTCCCCCATATGCTGTATCCGTCAATTCCCGTTTCTTTGGATCTTCAAGCTTGGTAAAGCAAGCTTCTACATTTCGAATACTTCCAACTGTACCGCTACATGCTATTTCAAGCAGTTTCTGGAACCCTGGACAATATGCTGTTTTAATCGCCTCAAACAGAACTAACTCTCTGGATTGTGCATCTGCATAGAGCTCTTCTGCCTGTTCTTTCTTCAGTGCAAGCGGCTTCTCACAGATAACATGCTTCCCATGCGCCAATGCCTCTTTGACATAGTTGTAATGCGTTTCATGAGGCGACGCAATATACGCAGCATCAATATCCTGGTAAAACGTTTCTTTTTCTGTATATGCATTAATATCCCATTTGTCAGCAAATGCCAGAGCACTTTCCATATGAGGATTGTATACCCCTTGTGTACTGATTCCACTGACAAGCTTTGCCTCTGGCACAAATCGATTCGCAATTCTTCCTGAACCAATAATTCCAATCCTCTGTATCCGTTGTTTTTGTTCCCGCAGCATTGTACTCGAAATATCCCTTGTCCGCTCTAAGTAAACCACTTCGCAGTAGTCTTTTAAATAGTCAAATTCCCCCATCCAGTCTGATCCAATAGCAAAAATGTCAACTCCATATTTTTTGATATCACTGAATTTCTGCCCTTGTGCTTCCTCTATAATAATCTCATCTGCAAATCCAGTCTTTTTCACATTTTCTATCCGTGTTATAAGTGAATCAACTACACTAAGTTTTCCCCTTGCCCTGTCATAATTTTCTGTAGTAACACCAACAATCAAATAATCTCCCAATTTCTTTGCTCTTTGGAGCAGCCGATAATGCCCTTCATGAAAAAGGTCAAAGGTCCCATATGTAATCACTTTCATCTTATCTGTCTCCTGTTATTTTTAACGCCTATATTGCCAAAGCTGCAACAATCCGCTTGCAATTTTTATTATCCTGATACTTATGCATCGTTTTCATAAGCTCTTCTCGTATTGTTTGTGTACTGTCTACATCCTCACAAACTTCTTTTACAAAATGATAAAAGTCATCAAATGTATACAGTTTTTGCCCTGGAAGCCACTCCTCAATATGTTCAAAGAAAAATCCCCTACTTTCTTTGTATGCTTCAACATCATCCAAGGTAAATGCAATCGGTCTGTCTAAAAGCATATAATCCACTGCTGCAGATGAATAATCACTGATTAATGCATCCGCACAACCAAGTATTTGATTCGTCTGAATATCCTTTTCATATAGAAGGTCATTATCCAGAAAAACAATATTTTCCATAGCCGCTATACTGGCATTATCTGCATCTACAATCTTAGATCTATCCTGAAACGGATGTAGTTTTACCACCAAAATCGTATTGCTTTCTTTTAGCAGCGCATTTAATTGATGGCATTTGTCAAATGTATCTACAACAGGCAGACCTGTCTGATTCTCAAAAGAATATTCGTTTAAATTTTCCAATCCTTGTTTGGCCATGCGAAATGTGGGCAGCCAGAAAATATATTTATCCGCTATTGGTATTTCTAACCTGCTTTGAAACTCTGACAGTGGCGAAAACAACCAATCCTGCTTTGCATACCCCGTAACTAGCATTTGATCCTCTTGCAATCCAAACGCCTGATGATACACATCTGCATACATATCACTAATCACAGTCATATACTCATACCGGTTTTTGCAAGGTACAAAATTTACTCTCGTCTTGTATCCACACCCATGCCAAAGCTGTATTCTAATCTGATCCTTTCGGCAGTTCCTTGCAAACCCATAAGCATCTGTAAAAAATATGTACTTTGCAAGGCAAAGCGCTCTATAATACGCATCTCTTTCTTCTTTCTGTTCCGAGACTGACCAATCATAAGCAACAAAACTCACATTTTGATACTTGCTATAATCTGAAAACTCTGCTGGATTTTTTACCAGCCAAACCAATTCATATTTTTGGTTATAACCATTGACAATCATATACTCAAACAATGCTCTTGCATTATCACTAAAATCCATACCTTTTATATATGCAGATGCATGAGGACCGCTGCGAAACAAAATCATATTCTGCAAATGATGATTTTCATACTTTTTTCGATAACTCATCTCTAATTCTGTTTCATGATTTTCAAAATAATACACAATATCAGATGAATTCCTTACCACTTCTATCTTTGATAATTTTTCATAATATTCCTGAAAATAATCGTTCAATATCAGCCACATTGTATCCTGATATGACACCTGGGCAAGATCATCTTTTGAAATAATAGGAAACCTTCTACGTCCAATACAGCTACTTCTCTGATCTCGAACATTTTCATCATAAACGGCTGTTATACTAGCTGCTACATTCGGAAACTTTTGTTCTAACTCTGCCAAATATGCTGCCGGACAGCCAAAACAAATGATTTGCTTTCCTTCTATATAAAGAAGATTATGTTCTGAAAGTTTTTCTAATTTCATTGATTTCTCCATTTCAATTTTACAGATTGACAAGGTTTCAAATACTATTTCACAGCAAAAAGAAAAGCATCTGGTACATAGACTGGTTCCTTCCAATATATTTTTTCTAATGAAACCGACCTTTCTAAGAGTAGCTTTTTAATTTCTGCCGCAATCAATTTCTGTTCTACTGCAATCACCACCATATCATATTCCAATTCGAGCGCTTCTTCTGCCTTACATAGTCGACTGTCCTTTTTTCGTTTTTCCTCATTGCTGTCTGTCCATATAACCTCTGCAAAATACCCACCTATTTTTACCTGATTGAAATAACAAATTCCAACATCTCCAGCTCCATAAAGAATAATCCGCTGCCCTTTTTGAAAATCGTTGTATGGAAACTGCCAAAACTTGCTACTTGATACATTTAATCCAATCCGAAGCATGTCCCTTACAGCATTGATTGCGTACCACTGCACCTGTTTCGTACAAATATCATTTTGGTCACAAAAATTCAATAACTCATTTAGCAGTAAAGGATAAGAAGTAATTGCCCTTTTATCTGGCCTTCTAAGAATAGACTTCTGATGAATGCGATAATGATATGGTGTTGATTTTATAACAACCATACTATCTGCCTTCGCAATACACTGAAACGTGATTATTGCATCTTCACCCCAAAAAATACTTTTATTCCAATCCATCAATACATGTAAAATCAATTCTCTCCTAAATAACTTATCTACCAAATGAGGTTCAACTATCCTATCCTTCGTACAATTGCTTCCAAACGCGACTACATATGGCAATACTTCCTGAAAAATTGCTTCCTTATGATATACACCTTCCTGCAATACATTATATTTAACTTCCTGATATGCTCCTTTTTCATAAATGCATCCGCAGCACACCATATCCGCCTTTTGAGCATATGCCTGTTCCCATAATTCTTCATACATCTTAGAATCTATCCAATCATCACTGTCCACAAAGCCTATATAATCTCCATTCGCAGCAACGATCCCTGTAAGCCGCGCAGCATTTTGTCCTTTGTTTTCCTGGTGAATCACATGGATTCTATCAAATTTTTCAGCATAGATATCACATATTTGAGTGGTTTGGTCTGTAGAACCATCATCCACCAAAATGATTTCTATATCTTGTAAAGTACTTTTAAGTATACTGTCTATACATTCTCGTATATACTGTCCTGAATTATATGCTGGTACAATAATACTGACTTTTACTCCCATATAGTGCCTCATTTCTGCCAAAGTTTGAAAATGCAAACAACAGACTATTGATGCGTGATCACTTCTAATATTTTATCTGCTACTTGTTTCGATGCCTGCCCAATATCAAACGACTGATATTTTTCTAAAAATTGTTCCAATTGTGGCAAATACAAGTTTTCATCATATGCACAAATTTTTTTATATAAATCTTCCATATCAAATGCCTCAATATATGGCATTTCTGAAAATGGAATGTTAAATCCTCTCTCTTGTTCATACAGATCTGCATCTGGATGAAATAAAAACACGGGTTTTCTCTGAAGCGAAAAATCCCACATAACAGAAGAATAATCCGTAATTAACATATCCGAAATAGCCATTATTTCCTGAATATCTGGATATTGCGACACAGATGCACTCCTAACTTTATCTGAGAATACATACCGCCCTGATTCAGATTCCATTTTGGGGTGCTCGCGAATTAATATGGTGCATGGACTGCAAAATAACCTTTCACAAGCTTCCACAATATAATCTGCATCTATACAATTACTTGCACCCTCACGCATCGTCGGTGCAAATAAAATAATATGTGCTGTATCTGGCAGTCCCATATTCTTTCTAATTTTGTTTTTATCAAAATTTTTGTTAAAAAATATATCATTTCTAGGACAACCACATTCTAAGACTTCTCCCTCATATCGGAAGGCCCTTCTATACTGCGGCGTACAAAAACTAGATCCTGCAAGACACAAATCTGTCATTTTCATGTTATGATTTGATAACTGCAAATAACTTTTAGGAAGATTTGTAGCATCATATTCAATTTTTTTCATTGGTCCACAACCATGCCATGTATATATATAATATTGTCCTTGTCTTTTTCTAGAAAAAAAATCTTTATGCTGGTTATCAACCCATATCTGCGCAGTCGCAAGCTCATAATAATATTCATAAGTTCCATATGTAACGGTTCTTATTTCTTTCCGAAATTTTTCTTCACTATCATCAACACCCCAAACACATTCAATAAAGTTTAATTTTCTATCCAATAGTTCTTCACAGATATATTTTGGATTACAGCCATATCCTTTCCCAGTATAACTCGTAAACAAAACTTTTCCTTTCTGAATTGGGAACTGATAAAATTCCTGATACATCTTCTGGACAATCTCGTCTGCTGTTATAACGTTTTGATACCCATTTTCCGAAAGTTGTATTTGAACCCTTTCTGCAGTGGGGAACATAATTGCCACAATAAAAAGTGCATTCTCTTTATATTCATTACTAGCTAAACTATCAATGTCAAATACTTCATACCCTTCCAAAACTTTTGGATTTTTACTACTGTCTGTCACACCAACACAAATGTCACTTTTAATATTACTTTGTTTCATTAGCTTGCAGACAATTCGTGCTACACCACCTGCACCATAAATTACAATTTTCTGATATTTTTCACATATTTCTCCCAATATATTCTTCATATCTATTCTCTCCCAAAGCCAAGATTATCTAATACAGATCTTGATGTAATATAACAAATATCGAGTCGTCTAATTTCTGTATCAATTCCCAAATCAATTAGCTGTTTTTCTATCTGTAATGCTATATCCTGATCCATCACTGCAATCAAAATAATAGTACACTTTCCTTGGCTTAGTTCTGTTATTGGACTTACTGGATAACCTTGCTCCTTGTAAAAAGTATCATTTTTGTCAACCCAGATAAAATCCATTCCAAGTCTTTTGGCATGATTAAATATCTGTTTTCCAAACTTTCCTGCACCGTATATACCTATTTTACTATCTGTCCTCACTCCACCAAATATACGAAATACAGCCCTATTATCATCATAAATCCAACTATATCTCTGGATCAAAAGTCGAGAAATATAAAAATCCAATTGTTCTAAAAGATTTGCAGACGAACTACTTGTAACAAATTCTGAATACAAACAAGAATACAACAATCGAATTTTTTTGATTTCAACTGCGTCCGTATCTATATGACTTTGTGACATGGAGTCGTTACGTTGTCTATAGTGGTAATAAACATTATCCATCAAAAAAATAGCATTTGTATGTAATAAATAAGTATATGTTGTGACCACATCCTCCTCATTCGTTATCTCATCTGGCACTTTTGCTAACACATTTTTCAATAAATCTCTACGAAACAATTTATTCCATACATTAGGACGCACTCCCATTTGAAAATATGTACCATTATACAACATATAGGGAAGCACTTTCTGTTCGATTTCCGCGCGATGATACACCCCTTCAGATATCAAGTTCTTATCAATACTGTATTTCTCCCCAAACTGCCTGTATGTTCCCGATGTTACCAAATCACATTGATATTTTTCCATGACAATTAGCAAACTCTCATACATATCTTTGTCAATCCAGTCATCGGCATCTACAAATCCAATATATCTCCCACTTGCATACTCAACTCCTGTTTTCCTTGCAGCAACAAGACCTGCATTTTTTTTATTTATAATTTGTATCCGCTTGTCCACTTTGGCATATTGTTCGCAGATTGTGCTTGTGTTATCTGTTGAACCATCATTCACAATAATAATTTGCAAATTGGGATATGTCTGATTCCTAATACTATCAATACACTCTATTAAATACCGTTCTCCATTGTAAACTGGAACAATAACACTAATTTGCTCTTGCTTCATTCTTAGGCTCCCTGCTATAACTTCTTTTTAATTAAGACATATTTAATAAAATACATATACCTATATACAGCTAGCATATGAAAAAATCTATTTTTTCATATATAAATATCTTTGTTACCTTTGGATAAAATAAGCATCAATGCTACAATCTCTATTGGATTTAAAAGCAAGATATTTTAAATGACTGCTATATTACTTATCTGATTTCTAATCAAATAATTCTAGTTTCAGCAGTAATTCTGAAATTTTTTTTCTAAAAAAGATTTTTAATTCCTCATAATAACTAATTTTATTTTGCAATGCTTGGCTTAATAAAACTTTAAAAATACCATATAATTCTTTTAATTCTTCCAATGAATCACATCGCCGGTTAAACTCATCAAATGCCTTTGCCACCAATTGAAATTGTTCATCCGTTAAATAAAACCCACTATCTTTAAGTGATTGTCTCTGAAACTTTGCATACAATTGTGCACGCTCTCCACCTAATTTTTCTCTTACCTTCAATGTCTGATTATTTTCATGTCTACGATACTTCAAAACATACTCGTCTATAGAGGAAATATTTCCCTTTTTAGAACACTCAATGTAAAATTTAAAGTCCTGCATGCCAAGACACCCTTCTAAATAGGATAACTTATGCTGTTCTATAAACTCCTTTCTAATCATTGCTGTTCCATTATAGAAATCTACATTTCTAAACAAAAGCATTGCTTTGATGTATTGTGGATTATTGCGTGGTGGCTGGCCATATTTAATAATTTTCCCACTCTCATTGATATCAAGGCTTTTAGCTCCTAAAACATCAATTTCCGGATGAGACTCCATATATGCTGTTTGTACTTGTAATCGTGTGCTTAGCGCAATATCATCGTCATCTAAAAGCGCAATATATTTTCCTTTACTTATAGAAATTCCTAAATTTGTTGTATAAGCAATGCCTTTATTACATCTATTTCTTTTCAATATAATTCTTGAGTCTTCAATTTTTTGTATGATTTCTAAGGTATGATCCGTCGAACCATCCTCCACTAAAATTAATTCCCAATTTGGGTATGTTTGACTTCGAATAGAATTGATTGCATCTAAAATATACTTTTCTGCATTATAAACTGGCATAATAACGCTAACCAATGGTTGATTAGTTACCATAATTGTACTCCTTCCAAGTACTATCAAAATATAGTTCAAAAAAAGAAATTTAAACATGATATAGACAGAATATAAAAATATTTGCCATATATTACTACCTAAGAAATCATTTCACATTTTTGAATCCATATACTTCCAAAACCAGATAATTCATGTCCGTTATTCCAACCCTTGACATATTCCTCATAATACTTTTTTATCATCATATTGTTGAAAAAAAGTATTTTATAACTATTATTATTCATTAGAAATGCTCTCAAAAGAAATGCCTCTGTATACGCCCTTCCTTGTAAAATCCATTTCTCAGAATATGTAAAAGGAAAAGCAATATCATGAATATGTATAATTACACCATTTTTTAATCTTGGTATGATATGAAAATATTCCCATACAATATCTCCACCCACTTTTACGACATGTGAGGAATCTATAAACAGAATATCATTTGACTCCAAAGTATCAAATATTTCAAGTGGTACATTTTGCACAAACTCTTTTCTAATTTCTAATTTTTCATTATTTCTTATATTTTCCATAAGCCGTTGAGGATATGGCTCAATACAGGTAATGTCTATATGATTATCAAACCAATATTCGTTGGTATCCAGCATGACACAGGTAGAATATCCACTGCCTATCTCAATAATCCTTTTCGGTTTATATTCAAGAATCATACTATGCAGAAGCCCTGCATCTCCATCATCAAACCATCCATTATTGGATTTATATCTAAAATTCTTTGTTTGTGCCTGCTTTTTCAAAAAATTATTACTATTGTGCAGTACTTTAGGAAGTAAGCCTTTTTGAAAGTCTATACTCAAATCAATATCCTTAAGTTCATCTTTTGGCGTGATTCTTCTGTATACTTCCAATTCTATATCTTGTATATAAGGCGAATCATAGCAGTTAAACGGATGACATAAAGTATAATCCATTTCCGAACATAGATGTGGAAAATAATATTCTCTCACATTAAAAATCTCGAACACAGATAAAATATCAATCACTATGGAATAATTATGACGTAATTTTTCCCATACATCTTGTAATGGCAAATTAGGTGTTATAACACAAACTTCATTGTTTGCTCTTTCGCAGAGTGTTTCTAGCGAAACTGAACAAAACTTCCCACACTTCTTTCCTACTTGTCTATCTGCAATTGCTACAATGTGAATTCCCATCGTCTCAAATTTCTCAATTGCTGCCATTCCCTGATTTCCTGCCCCGTAGATTACTACACCCTTTTTCAGCATATTTTCAAATATATTGATATGCTCTTCAATTGATAATCTCATAATTTTATGCTCCTATTTACCTGTTATAAATTATGAAAACCCATAAGCGATTCATTACCCATATTTTAATATAATCATTCATATTTTTATATGCATTAACTACAACATCAATAATATAGAAAATATACATTATTTGTATAGCATTATTCGTATAGGTTTTTCCCAAATCAGTTTCTCCTTAGCTATACCTTGTATTAAAAAGTCCTCCATTATCAACTTGGCAGTCGTTTCATTTTCTATTGCAATCACAATATAATTAAAATATTGCTGTAATGCATCATCAATAGAGATCACATTCAAACCAATATCTTGTAATTTCTTGTAATTTTTATCTGCCCATATAATTTTCTTGGCAAATTTACTTTTTTCAAGACACCTTACATAATCTCTTCCAACCATACCTGCTCCATACAACAACACGGTACACCCTTTGTCGCATCTTGCAAAAGGAAACAAATACATAAACCTACCAATACCCAAATGAAAATGTTCTTCAATTATCCGATTAAGATAATTCCAAACATAATAATTAATCTGTTCCTTTACCAAAGTGCCTTTTTTCCATCCTAAGCTATCCATTCCTTCTGTCATCACTTCTTTTAACTCAATTAAACTTTTATAGGCATCTAAAGTATACTTATAATTTTGTGAATTCTTGTGCTGTTCATAATGATAAAAGGCTTCTTTAATAACTGCTAATGATGAACAATAACACACAAGAAAATATACATATGCCCCATCCTCTCCTAAAGTCAAGGAATGCCTCATATGCTCCATCGCCTTTTGTGCCACTGCTCTGTCTACAAGTTTTGTACATACAGAAGTTAATATGGAGTTATGGTCAGTTAAAGGATTGTAAATTAATACTGGCAACAGTGCTTGTTCTATATCATGCTTACCATATCTCCCATTTCCAGCCCCGTCCAACAATATTCTTTGTATGCCAGATTCTGGATATTCGTATATTAACCCTGATGATACCATATCTGGAGAGTTCTCCTGAAAATAGAAATCTATGAGCTTTTCATACATATCACTATCAATCCAATCATCCCCATCAATAAAACTGACCAATTTTCCTTGTGCACATCTGATACCACATTCCCGGGCAGATACTGTTCCTTCATTTAATTTATGTACTACCTTAATCCTGTTATCTTTTAACTGATATTCATCACAAATCTTTCCACTACCATCTATAGATCCATCATCTATTAACAGAATTTCCAATGCTTTATATGTTTGTTTTAAAATACTGTCTACACATCTATGAAGAAATGGTGCATTATTATAAACAGGCACAATTACTGATATTAATGGTTTCATATATGGTTCCAAGTTTGAGTTACTCCTTTCATTCAGCTCTTCTTAATCTACTTTTAATCCAAATATCCTCGTAAAAAATTCTTTTCACCATTCATACGATTATCTAATCCTATCATGATTAACAACACCTATAGATAATAACTTAATTAAATCATAATCATAAAAAAAACCTTTGACTGTTTTATTTACAACATCATAAAATGGAATGTTATACATCTCTTTATTTTTTACAATCTGCATAAAAAATGCTGATTGATAATCGCTTTTAAATGGTACAAAACATACTTTTTTCGAATAATCTAAACTATCAAAAATTTCCAAGACCTTTTCGTCTTCAGTAAACATCATAATAAAAAGGTTATCCCAATTTATACGATTAACTCTTTCATACCATTTACGCTCAACATCTTCCAAACTACTATAATGATTAAAATATAATTCTACATCATCTAACATACATACTGGATAATTTATTTTTAATTCATCATTATAAGCATATTTTTTAAATTTTAACTGAAGGCTTAAATAATATTTTAAATTTTTTAAGAGTTTAATATAATCTAAATCTCTTTCAAACATATTAATAAATGGAGAGCCAAATTTCATTCTTAATTCATGATAGGCACATCCTCCCCAACAATTATTAGCAATTATTGAAACCTTTGAATGAAAAAGTTCAACATAATTTTTAAAACAAAAACCTGGGATACTAAATACACTCGCTGATATTATACTTTCTTCTACAAATCCTATACGTTTCGCTTCCATACTAATTTCAACAAAATACCTATCTGATGTAACCACAACATAATCTATCATATTAATATCTATTTCACTAATATTAATAAAAGAATACCCATCTAATTTTGTATATAATGAATTCTGATCAGTTACTCCTATAATCTTTATACTACCTGATATCTCCTGATATTTTATTGCATTAATATATCTACCATAAAATAATCCACATCCCCATATCAATATTCGATACATAAATTCTCCTTATAAAAATATTGCTAATTTTTAGGAAAACAGAAGATATCCTGCTAACATTAAACCATTACACTTCGTATAGAACATCTTCCAGTGAAATGTTAGACATCTTTTGTGCCTTGTCCAATTTATCTCCTTTAATTTTCTCTACTGCTCCTGCTAACATAGATAACACTGATACTACATCTTTCTTCACTTTAACTTACATTCCTTTCGCTCCGCTCAGGCACAAATAGGCAATGAAACAGCAAGTTTTGTGCCTTTTTTTCTTTGTTTTTATGCTATACTCTTCTTATGCAGGTACACTACAGAGCACGGAGGAGCAAGTAGAATCGATTCCTCTGACTTTTCGGAATAAAGTCCGCATTTTAACATGTGTCGGTTGTCTTTTCAAGCACAAATCAGTGGTGCCTTGAGCTCGCAACCTAATTATTATCAAAGCAATTCCTTAGGTCTTTCTTTGCTGGACAAGTCAATTCCTGCTTCTACATAAGGAGGTTTATTTTATGTTATCTATCAAACACTTTGTCTGCTGTGGCATAGACGTACACAAAAAGTTTGTGGCTGCCACCATTGCCATTACAGACTATCGTAGCGTTACTTCGTATATCAAAGGAAGATTCGCCACCTTCAATTCTGACCTCAAGGCTCTTAAGAAATGGCTCCTTGAACATAACTGTACTGAGGTCTGTATGGAATCCACTGGCAAATACTGGATTCCTGTTTTTAATATCCTGGAAGATTCCTGTCATGTCGTTGTCGCCAATCCCAAATATGTCCGGGCCATTAAAGGCCAGAAAACTGATGATAAGGATTCTGCCTGGATTGCCGATCTTTTTAAATTTGACATCGTTCCCTCCAACTATATTCCCTGTAAGGAAATCCTCGCTTTAAGGGAGTTATTCCGATACCGCCAGAAAACTGATTGGCCACCGCAGCAGCGAGAAAAACCGTTTCCAAAATTCCATGACTGTATCCAAGGTGAGGCTGGACTGCGTGTTCTCCGATCCCTTTGGAAAATCTGCATCTGCCATCATGGAATATCTGATCGAGACAGATCCGGACCAGGTCAGCGATGAGGAGATACTGAACCTGGTGGACCGTCGGGTTCAGGCATCCAACGAAGATATCCTTGAAAGCATCCACGGCTATGAATTCATAGGAGTCCAGCGCGACAAACTGAACATCATCCAGCTACATCTCGGGCAGCTGAATGAATGCATCCGGTTGATTGATGAAAAACTGGAATATTACCGTCAAAAATACTTCCGTATCATCCACCATCTGGTAACGATGGTAGGTATCACGGACATATCCGCCCTGTATATCCTGGGTGAGATTGGGACAGACATGTCCGTTTGGAAGGATGATGCCGCTCTTTCCTGCTGGGCGGGTCTCTCTCCGGCAAATAATGCAAGCGCAGGGAAGAAGAAGTCCACAAGGACGGGGGACGGCGGGCATTATCTGAAGCCCCTGCTCGTCCAATGTGCGCTTGCGGCTGCAAAAAGCACGCGGAAAGATCCCTATTTCCATTGTAAATACGAAACGCTGAAAAAGCGCCGGGGCCACAAAAAAGCGATCATCGCTATCGCAAGAAAAATGCTTGTGGCCATTTACCATATGATCCGGGATGATGCAGATTTCCTTCCGGTGGATTATGAAGATACCATACAAAACACCAAGAAAACTAAAGGGCTGAATTTAAACAATGTCATCGCTTTCTTAAAAGAACAGGGCGCTGATGAAAGCACGATCCACCTGATTGAGACACAGTGCTGTGGCAAGGAGACAGAAACGACAGATACCTGCAGCAAGTCACCTGTTGT